>JACCDH010971955.1_pt1 | contig 58623 bp, 39 predicted proteins | sample 7442481 | NCBI WGS metagenome assembly JACCDH01 (sample SAMN15323433, study PRJNA562643) | freshwater metagenome | isolation source: river surface water | place: USA:Blue River Watershed | collected 2017-08-15
GTAAATATTTGTTGTTCTGTTGGATTTTTGGAAAACCAGGTTAAATCGTTTGGATTAGTTTTGGTGCCAAAATTATTTGAATTCATAAATGGTTTAGCCATTTCTTTTAATTTATCACATTCTTTTACCGGAGTAATTATAGTTAGTTCAGTAAAAATTTCTTGATTACCATTAGATAAATTTAATAAAGATGGTACATTAATTAATAAACCAATTATTGAACTTACTAAAAGGGGAAGTTTATACTTATCAAAAAATGTTTTTCTTTCTCTTTTAGTTTTCTTATCATCTTGATGTTGAAACCATAAAATAACAGTAAATATAGTTCCAATAATTAAGACTTGTTTAAGAATTAAATTCATTAAAATAATAAAGAAAATAATTTAATTATCTTATTATCTAATTATTAAGCCAAATCACATTTGTAAATTTTAGTACAATTTTTTAATAACTTAACGAAAAAATATTAAATAATTTTTTGCCAATAAATTTTTTCTATATTATTATAATGACTAATCTTATTCAAACTAATATTACTAAATTACAAAGATTAACCAAATATATTTTAATGGGACTCATTGTTATTATTGCAACCAGATATATTCCAGATAATGTTGTTAAAACTAAAGAAATTATTATGATCGGTGCTACCAGCTCTATTTCATTTGCTATTCTTGATATGATTTCTCCAGCTATTAGAGTAGCTCAAAGTAATCAAAGTACCAAACCAGTTACTAAATCTGAATCAGAATCTAAACCTAAGCCAAAAGTATTAGTTGAAGCATTTGCTCCTGTAAATTAAATAATTATTTATTAATTATTATTTAATTATTATATTTTAAAATTGTAAATAGTTGTTAAAGAATTTTTGTTTGTCTTTTGATGTTTTAGAGTCTTTTTTTTGTATATTATTACTATTTGGTTTTGGACTTACATTTGAATTTGAAAATATTTCTTGGTATTTATTTTCATTTTCTTCTTGAGAATAATTTAAACTAGTTTCTAAATCAGAATCAGTTGCTAAATCTTTTTGTAAGATCTTTTTAATTTTATCATCAAATGTTGCTGGTTTATCATTCTTTGAAGGATTTAATGCTTTTTCAAAACCTTTAATAGATTGCTTTAAATCAGACATTTCATCGGATTTATTTTTAGCAGATGTATTAGCAGATAAATTATCTGAAGAAGTACTAGATTTTAATTTAGTTTCTTTTGATATTTTATTTTTAATTACATTATCGGAAGATGTTGACATTATAGAATCTAAAGAAGAAGTTTCTGAATCTTTGTTATTGTTAATTATATTTAATATTCTAGATCCAATAGTTTTTTCTTCAGAATTTGATTTTTCTAATTTTTTTTCTGATGTTTTATCAGGAATTTGTAATAAATCAGAAGATTTTGATGTGCTTGTTTCTGATGATTTATTAGATTCTGATCTTGGTTTAGGAGTATCGGTAATATCTGGTTTATTCATTTTTTCAGAACTGTTATAACCTAATTCTGGCATATTTTTTCCTGATGTAGGTACAGAATTTTGGTTATGATCAGAAGCTAAATCTTTTTGAATTAATTTAGTTAAATTACGTTCTTCTGCATCAGTCATAGCCTTTTCAAATTGATCATTAGCTAAGTTATTATCAATATCTTCACCTAAATAAAATTGTAAAACATGTTTGACAGGTAATAATTTTCTTAATGCTTCTTTGATACAATCTTTTATAATATTCATACAATCTCTTTGATTACGTTTGATTTCAATTGGAGGAAATTGATGATATAATAAATAAGGATTATTCCATAATTCACGTGCGCATTCAATATAAACTCTATGAATAAAGTCGGTGGTTTTAATATTTTCATAAAAAGATGGATCTATTTTATTTTGTACTTTAACAGTTGGGTTATACATTAATACAATTAAATTTGCCTTTAATGTTGCTTTAATTAAATCATTTAACCAACCATAACTGTGAGATGAATTAATAATTCTATTAGTTTCTTTTTCAATCATAGCAGTATTCCATTTTGGTATTCTTTTTAAACATGTTTGAAAAATTTTTAAAAGTTCATTTTCTTTACCTGCTGCTAATTCTACAGCTTCTTTGTAAATTGCTTGTAATCCTTCAAAGACCAAAGGAGTTAATATATTAGATAGATGTGTTGTATATTCGTTTTTAGTTTCTACTAAAAAGTTTGACATTATATTATTTTATATTAGATTATTTTTCTTTTTTATTATAAAATTACGTTTAATAATCTTAATTAAATTATTAATTTGTTGATTTTGATTTTATTAAATAATATAAAAATAAACCATAAAAATTTTTAGCAAATATGTCTAATATATTATAACTTATATTTTTGGTTGTAAAGTCAAAAACTGCAGCAACACCATACAATGACCAAAAAGTAAACATTGGCCAATATAATTTAAGACCCTCTTGAGATTTAACTGCATAATTAGAATATAACAGTTTAAAAAAGTATGCAAAAAATATAAATCCAATTGATGTTGTATATTTAATATCTAAAACATTTGTTTCACCTAAATATCCAAATAGTAACATTATCCAATTACCGACTAAAATTTTTATAATAGTATTTTTTTCTGATTTAATTAATTCAAATACATCAGTTGTTTTGTTGTTTATAATGTTTTCTTGATATTTTAAATAAAATATTGTTGATAATAACATTGTTGGAGTAGTTATTGCCCAATCAAAATATCTAATTGATGTTACATTATTTTTTATAATATTATTATTAATTGTATAAACTAAATATAAGTAAAATATAAATTCAATAATTTGTACAATTGTTTCCAGTTTTAAAGCTGATTTTAATATCATATCTTTTTTATCCAATTGATAACTTAAACCTTTAATTCCAATAAAACCAGTAATAAACTGAATTATTAACGAAGAATAAGATGAAATTTTTAGTAAATCCATTAAATTATTAAATAAAATAAATTTAATTTATCTATTTGTTATTTTGTTATTTATTTGCACATGTTACTTCCGGCATTGCCACCACGATTAGCTAAATAGTTAAAATCATCTTTAGCAACACATAAGCATCCACTTCCATTTCCAAAATTGCATGAAAAATTAGTTCCAACATATTTATCTAATTGTTCTTTAGGAATTGGACCAGTTTTAGCATCGTGAGGAACGGGCCATTGTGTTTGTTTGCAGCATTGACGAGAGCAAATGTTTTTATCAAGTTTCATTATTTCATTGTCGGATTTATTGTCAAAACCTTCTTTTAATTTAGCTAAATCTTTTTTATTCTTTGAATTAATCATAGGCATTACAAAGATAAAAAAGAAAACTGCACCCAACAAAACAATAGTTAAAACTTGGTTGTTGTTTAATTTAATTTGGCTTTCCATATATATATAATATTAGATTTTATATATTTTAATTTCCATTATATTAATTTTTTTCTATTTTAATAATAATGAAGTTAATTGATAAAATTAAACAAATTAATGATCAAAAAAATAAAGAAATAACAAAAATATTAAACTCAAGTAAAAAATATAGAATTGACTTTTTTAAATCTGGTAATAAAAATCAAATGGGTATTTTTGATGGTAAAAAACTAGTTGTGGCAGGAGATTATAATTTTTATGGAATTTATCAACCATATACTAAAATGTGGATTTGGGCTAGTTCAATACCTGGTGTTGATAAAAAACATATTAAAAATATTCAAAAAATTAAAGCACTTAATCAACAATTTGAAGAAGACTCAAATCCAAAAATGTCTTTTTATTACCAATTATTAACACAAGATGTATTATTAATCACTAATGATAAAATGTTAGAATGGATAAATGAATTATTTTTATATATATCAAATGATTTTTATTATTTTAATCCAACCAATTCTGAAGAAAACATACAATTTATTACTTTATCAAATGTTAAAGAAAAATATATTTAAGAATCCAATGTTATATTAAATAAGCCATATTAATTTTTAATTTGTTTGGTAATACGTTTTTTATCTTTGGATGCCAGTGTATTAAATTCTGTTGTTTTATCAATTTTTAAACATAATTCAATTTCCTTAATCGATATGTCTTTATTATAACCATTTAATATCTTTATTAATTCATCTTCTCTACATTCTTGTATTAAATGATTACAAATCTTATTTAACATTAGAATTTCTTGATTAGACTTGTTGTTAATTATTTTTGATAAATTAACAATATTTTTTCTATTAATATTTTTCAAAGATGTTTTATTTAAATCAGAACTAAACTTAATATCATCTTTTTCTATTTTATAATTGGATTTATTTTTGTTGATCCAAAAAGATGTATTTAAGCAAGTATAAAAACCATGTATATTCTGTAAATACCAGTTTTGATCTGTGTAAATACTGGTTTCAATATTATCACCTCTTGAAATAGAATCAGATACTTTAACAATATTATTAATTATATTTGGCCAAGAATCTTTTGACTTATTTAATATTTTTTTTAGATAATTTTCGTGAATCATTAAAGGTAATAAGACTTTCTCAGACTCATATAATTTTATAATTGTTTCATAATCTAAATAATTGTTTAATATTCTTTCAGTTGAATCAAATAATCCAATATCAATATTTTTTTCTCTTGATTTTTCAATAAACTCATTCACGTTAGTTTCTGTAATTTTTCCATTTGTTAAATGATATGATAATTCTTGAAATAAATTAATTAGTCTTCTTATATCATTTTGAGAAAACATAATTAATTTATCCATTAACAAATCGTTTGCCCATGAAATATTTTCAAGACCAGAAATCTTTTTTATTAGTAATTTTAGTTCCTGATTAGATGGATTAGTAAATATAATTTCTTTACAACCTTTTTTAAGATCATTTAACAATTTAGAATGTTGGTTATTAGAAATAAAAATTAAAGGAAAACTTTTAGACTTATTATTATCTTTATAAATATCCATAACATATTTCTTTTCACTTGTTAAAGTTATATTTTCAGTTTCATCGAAAATTAATGCAATCTTTTTATTTTTTTTATCGTTAAAATTTATTTTTGAATAAACCGAATTAATAAAGTTATAATAGTCATTAAAATCATCATAAATACGGTGGTCTTTAATTTCATTAGGATTAATAATTCTTGGTATGTATCCAAGTTCATCCAATATTAATTTGATAGTTAAAGTTTTACCTAAGCCTTGATTACCCGAAATGATAATACCTTGACTTTTATTACTAGATAAATTGGAAATCCAATCTTTAAAATTATTTATTTGAGTTGTATTTCCAATTATTTGATTAATTGTTGTAGGTTTATATTTATTGATCCATAAATCCTGATTTTTTGGATTTGATTTAATAGATTGATTATTCATATTAATTAAATATTAATAATTAATCTTTATATTAAAAACAATTATATCCAATAATAAATTTATTATTTTTACGCATTTTAACTTAATAAAACTTATTTCTGTTATTAAATGTTTAAAGATTTTATATATTTATAATAAAAAAAGTTTAAAAATTAAAATTTAAAAAAAAAATTTCTAATCCATAATATATATAAATGGAATCCTCCGATGTTAAAATGAATCAAAGAAATCGTCCTTCCCGTAGCGATGGCTCTGTTGAAGATGAAGTACAAAAACTTTTCCGTAAAAACAATGGCAAAATTTCATCTGCTGACTTCATGAAATTAAGACAAAAGTATGATGATGCTGAATTAGTTGATAAAATCCAAAAAGCTTATATCGACAAACACCAAGCTATTAGCAAAAAAGCTAAGAAATTTGCTCAATTAATTCGTGAAAAGTATTCTAACCAACAATACCCTTTCCACGTTCTCTTAGAAAAAGCCCGTTTATTCAAAGTTAAACACGGTTTAACTGAAGATGAATTTGCTGAATTTCAACGTATCTATGAACAAGAATTAGTTGGTCTCAATTCACCTGATGTTGTCGTTCCTTCCACCAACATGATGAAAGTTTTAGGTTCTATCAATGTTGACTTCCAAGGCTTTGCTATGAAATTAAACGACTATGACTACAAATTCTTACAAGAAGTTCTTAAATTATATGCTAGCTCCAGACCTTTACATGCCCAAGTCTTATTACAATCTATGCAATACAAAGATTGTGACTTTGAAGCTTTAACTGGTGAATACAAACGTGAATTAGGTCATCGTCCTGGTGATTCTATCCACCCTGTTATTGCTGCTATGTTCTTGCCTAAGATTGATGTTCTTGAAAACCACTTCTTATACTCCAATATTGCTGGTATTGTTAAATCTCGTTACAACAACGAACCTTTAAACAACAGACCTGACTATGAATTATTCTATGCTTTAACCAATGATCCTAACGATGTTGTTTGTGATAACCGTTCATCTATCCAAGATTTATTAAACCGTGCTCAAGTCCAAAATCAATTATGGAACTGCGTCTTAAACTTACGTAACGGTCAATACTACAATGCCCAATACCGTGATTTTGTTGGATCTGTCGACATGTGCAGATTAAACAAACAAGACAACCCTGACTTAGTCTACGGTCGTTATGATGGTACTATCTTAAAGAGATTATTATCTGCTTTCTCTTTCCGTCCTACTGTTGTTGCCACTACCCCTGTTTACCAAATTGTCAACATCAACCCTTACCAACAAAACGTTCGCCCTGTTGTCACTGCTGTTCCAATGATCAACTTAAGACTCCCTGCTTCCATCAACGACAACTCTCCTATCAGCTTATCTGATGCTTTAGAACAACACCAATACTTCTTAGAAAACGGTGTCATGGTTCCTCGTCACACTTCTTTGATCTACTCTCGTGGTGTCTTATTCTTCTTCGTTGACAGACGTGCCAATGTCATTCGTTTCAATGATATGCAACCTTTCAACATTGCTAGAATGCCTATCTCCGTATCTGGTTTTGAACGCTTAAATGACCGCGAAGTTGACTTTGAAACTATCATTAAAATCCGTAACGATGTTTACAACCTCCGTTCAGTTGTTTTAGCTGAAGTTAACAGAAACTCTGTTGAAAAGAACTTAGTTGTTGGTTCTTCTGCTATCTTCATGATTCATGCTGATCACGCTAAAGGCCAATTCCAAAACGAATGGTTCCAATACGATCCTATCTCTGTTGCTGATGCTGTTGACGTTAACGGTAAATTAGTAAACCGTAAACCAGTTTCTCAATTATATGGCGCACAAGGTGTTGGTGTCCCTGGTACTTCTTTCACTGAAATGGCTCGTCAACGTGGTATCATCTTTATGTATGAAAATGCTAAGAAAGACTCCGAAGCTGAAGTCATGTATTAAACAAACTAATAACAATTTATATTTTTATTAAATTCATTAGATTTTAATAAAAAATTTATTATTTAATTTAAATCTATTATTTTTTACAAATAACTTTGATCATTATGCTTTCATAATATAAGCCAATACATAAAACGGTGGCATGTTATTATGAGCTTGATTATTACCAACAGGAAGTGTAATAACTGGTTCTAAATTACCTTCACCTGCTCTTAAACGTATAGTTCTGTCTGCACCATTTTCACCTTTAAATGATCTACCGTGTGCAACAACGTCATCATTTGCTGATTTAATAACATGAGTATGTTGGGGCATTTGTTCTATTTTTAATGTTACATTCTCCTCACCTCCTTTTTGATTAATGTCTCTTTTTGTTAATCCATCAGCTTGACCCATACCAATAACAAATCTTCCTCTTAAATCTGGTGTACCATTTTGACCATCGCATAAAATCCATCCTGCTGGTGCAGTTGTACCAGTCCAAGATACAATAGTACCTTTTGGTAAATAATTCAAAGCACCTTTTAATTCACTATTACCATTAACTGTTAATGCTCCAGTAACCGTTAAATTACCAGGAATTGTCAAGCCCTCTTTTTGTAATTTAGTTGCAATTTCAGATAAATTTCTAATAGCTTCAACATCTGCCAAGTATAATTGTTTAACAATATCTTTTATATCTACTGAAACATCAGCCATTGGTTCTTTCATAGATTTATCCCAATATTGATGAAACATAAAAACAAATAATATAATTATTAAAATTAAATTATATTTTCCAGAATTTAAATCTTCTAATAAGCTCATATATAAGTTATTAGAAAATGTTTTATTTTATTAATAGATATATTATAATGGCTTTTATCATTATTCAAAATAATATTCTATTATAATTTCCAAATGGCTTTTATCATTATTCATCATAATATTCTATTATAATTTCATAATGTAAGCGAGAATATAATAAGGAGGCATTGTATTATGTACATCATTACCACCTACTGGTTCAGTATTCCATCTTGCTGTCCAAACAGCATTATCTCCATCTGCTCCTTTATTAGATCCTGCTAAGCTATTTCCCCACCTTTTATTTGGACCCCAATGTTCAGCATAATATGCATCATCGAATGGATGAGCGTGAGCTGGCATTTCTCCAACTGTTAATTGATGAATTTGATTACCACCAACCCCATTAAGTTGATTATAATCAGCCCCAGGAACTTTAGCGTGTTTACCTCCAGCCGGATTCCATCCAAAAATAAATCTACCTTGTAAATTTGGTGTACCATTTTGACCATTACATAATGCCCAACCAGCTGGTGCGGTTGTTCCTGTCCATGATACAACTGTTCCCTTTGGTACTAAATTAAATGATCCACCTACATTTTGAGTGCCGTCTGCACTTGTTAACATATTTAAACCATTTGCCCAGTTTACATTACCATCTCTTTGAACTCTACTAATCCATAAACCCCCACGATCATCTGCTGGTGAATGAAATATCCATTGATCTTTTTCTTTATTTCCTAAATAAAAGTTACCAGATTCAGTTCTTAATTCTCCCTTTACTGTTAAATTACCTGGAATTGTTAATCCTTCTTTTTGTAATTTGGTTGCTACCTCTGCTAAATTTCTAATGGCTTCAACATCAGCCAAATAAACTTGTTTTATGGCTTCTTTAATATCTACTGATACCTCACCCATATGTTCTTTTACATTTTGGTTATTGGTCCAATATTGATGAAAAAATAATCCAAAAATTATAATATATATAACTAAATTATATTTTCCAGAATTTAAATCTTCTAATAATCCCATATATTAATTATTAGAAAATGTTTGTTATTTATATTATAATTTCATAATGACTTTATTATTATTCATCATAATATTCTATTATAATTTCATAATGACTTTATTATTATTCATCATAATATTCTATTATAATTTCATAATATAAGCGAGAGCATAAAATGGAGGTCTGTTTTCATGAGCTTGATTACCACCCGATGCATCAGTATTTTTCCATGCTGGTGGACCAGACATCCAACAACCACCTTTACCAGATGCACGTACATCACGACAATCAACTGCATAACCTACACCGGAGTGTACGTGAGAAGGCATTTGAGCTACATTTAATGCAACAACATCTGCGCCACCTGTTGCACCAACTTGATATTGTCCACCAGCACCTGCAATAAAACGATTACGTAAATCCGGTGTGCCATTTTGTCCATTACATATAGCCCAACCAGCTGGAGCATTTGCACCTGTCCAAGCTACAATAATACCTCTTGGTAATAAATTAAAAGCACCTGTTATATTAGTTGCACCAATAACATCTAAACTTCCTTCAATACGAGTTGGAGTCTTAGTATAAAAATTTATAAAAGTAGTTTTGCCATTTGCTGAATCTAAATGTAAATTACCATCTGTTGCATGTACTTGGGCTTGACCGCCAGCAGCATCTCTGTTCTTACCACCAAATATAGTATATTTATCCCATTGTGATGGACCTGTTTTTAAAAATCCAGGTATTGTTAAACCACCTGTTTGTAATTTAGACGCAACTTCAGATAGATTTCTAATAGCATCAACATCAGCCATATATACTTGTTTGATTGCTTCTTTTAATTGAGGAGTAACATCAAGATTAGCCATTGGCTCTTTCTTTTTATCCCAATATTGATGAAATATGAAGAAAAATACAATAGCAAACAATGCTAAATTATATTTTCCAGAATTAAAATCTTCTAATAATCCCATTATTATATTATTTATTAGAAAATTTTATTTATTATAATATTTAATTGGCTTTTGTTATTTAATTATAGTTTAATAATGGCTCATATTATTATTTATCACAATATTCTATTATAATTTCATAATGGCTTGTATCATTATTCATTAACATTTTATTTATAATTTCATAATGTAAGCTAATACGTAATATGGAGGCATTGTGTTATGAACTTCATTACCACCCGCATTATGAATTGGATGAGTATGATTACCTGCTCCAGTAGTACCAAAACTATTAAGGTGTGCAATACCTCCCCCATTAATATCAACACTGTTATATTTACCACCACTCATTCTTCTAAAATAAGACCCTGGATCTAATACTTTCCAGTTTGAATTAATTGTGTGTACATGATTACCGGCTTCATTCATTCCATGAGCATGTGCAGCTAATTCTCCAACTGTTAATTGATGAATTTGATTACCACCAACCCCATTAAGTTGATTATAATCAGCCCCAGGAACTTTAGGATGTTTACCTCCAGCCGGATTCCATCCAAAAATAAATCTACCTTGTAAATTTGGTGTACCATTTTGACCATTACATAATGCCCAGCCTTCAGGAGCAGTTGTTCCTGTCCAAGATACAATAGTACCTTTTGGTAAATAATTAAATGATCCTTTTACAATTAAACTACCAGGTATTGTTAATGATCCATCCTTATGTAATTTAGACGCAACTTCAGATAGATTTCTTATAGCTTCAACATCTGCCATATATATTTGTTTAATTGCATCTTTTAATTGAGGTGTTACTTCAAGATTAGCCATTGGTTCGGTAAATTTAACCCAATAGTTATGAAAAAATAGAAAAAACAAAATTCCAAATAAAATTAAATTATATTTTCCAGAATTAATATCTTCTAATAATGTCATAATTATATATAATATTAGAAAATATAAAAATTGAATAATAATATTAATTTACTATTGGGTCAAATTATAATGGAAACAAATTATCAAAGAGATCTACCATTTAATACAGACTTAATTGACAAATTAGTAAAAATTTATAAAACGCCACTACAAATTTATGATGTTGGATCTATGAAATCAAATGCAACTAATTTTATCAATACTTTTACTTCTTATTTACCGGGGTTCAAACAGTTTTTTGCCGTTAAAGCCTTACCAAATCCACATATTTTAAAAATTTTATGTGATCTTGGTATGGGTCTAGATTGTTCATCAGAAACTGAATTATTACTTGCTAAAAAAATTGGTATTGAAGGAGATCGTATTATGTTCACATCTAATTTTACTTCAGTTAATGACTTGCAATTAGCTATGGATATGGGTGTTATTATTAATCTGGATGATATTAGTTTGGTAAATGATCTGTATAAAATTTATTCTGCTTTACCTTCAAAATTGTTTTTTAGATTTAATCCTGGTATTGGTCGAACAGATTCTGAAACTAAATCAAATGTTTTAGGTGGCCCGGATGCTAAATTCGGTATGGAAGAAGAAGCAATTATTAGCGCAATTAAGATGTGTTCATCTTTAGGTACTCAAGAATTTGGAATCCATGTAATGACTGGTTCTAATGTAATAAATATTGACTATTGGTCCGAACTAATTGATAAAATTTTTGAATTGTTAAATAAAATTAAAGTTGAAGGTATTAATATTAATTTTATTAATTTAGGTGGTGGTATTGGAATTGATTATAAAACAGGAGTTCCTATTGATATCGATTCTTTAGGAAAGTTAATAGCTGAAAAAGTTATTAGCAATTCTGCCAAATATAATTTAATAGTTCCTTCAATATTTATGGAAAATGGTAGATACATAACTGGGCCATACGGTTATTTATTAGCCAAGTGTAATGTTGTAAAAGAACTATATGGTAAAACTTTTTATGGTTTAGATGCTTGTATGTCTAATTTAATGAGACCAGGTATGTATAATAGTTATCACCATATCTCTATTCATAAAAAGAATACAAACATGTTTCTTAAAAAAGCAAATGTAGTAGGAACTTTATGTGAAAATAATGATTGGTTTGCCAAAGACAGACTTTTGCCTGTTGCAGAAAAAGACGATATTTTTATTATTTGGGATACTGGTGCTCATTCACACTCTATGGGATTTCAATATAATGGAAAACTTAGAGCCCCTGAAATTATTATTAACGAAAATCAAAATTTTAAACCTATAAGAAGAAGGGAAACATATGAAGATTATACAAGTACAATTATTGATTTCAAATAATTAAATTAATCAACCAATTAATCAACTAAACAACCAAATCTTTATTTTCTTTGACTTTTCCTTTATTAAATGTTCCAAATAATTTTAACTTTTTACCCGGTTCTAAAGGATCAATTGTAAATAATTTGGTTCCATCTAAAATATATGTTTGTCCTTTGTATTCAATTTTAGGAAATATTATTGATTCATTATCTTCAGATTCTGATTCAGCACTAGAACTTGATTCAGATCTAAAATCTAATAGATCATTATTATCTTCAGTATCTGAGTCAAAATAATGTTTTAATAATTTTTTGTTTGATTTATTATTACTGTTTATTAAATTTTCTTTGGTTTGCATATTAGTTTCATCAAATTTATCGGGATCATCATTAATAGTTTGAGTTTTTAATGGATTATTACCTTGAATTATATCAAACCATGTTGATTGCGTTATATGTCTTTTATTAAATGAAAGTGCATTAATTAATTCAACACAAGCTTTTTTACCTTTTTTATTTACTACAAGAAAATCTATAAGTTGTTTAATTTTATTTTCACAATTTGATAATTTTTTTGTTTTCATAACTTGAAGTCGTTCAAATAATAATTTCATATTACAAATTCCTCTGTTAATAAGGTTATCGTAAAAATCTGTTTTCCTTTGTTTTTCTATTGCAAATGTTTCTGTATTTATAGTACTAACATATTTATCATTCAATGCTGTTGTACAAAAGGTATGATTTTCAGGATGAGCTTCATTAAAATTTAAAAATTCAATTAACGAAATAATACTATTCATTTCTTGATTAAAAATATATTCAATTTCTTTATCTGTTAGTATTTCAAGTGATTCAAAACCAGTTTTATTCATTGAAAAATTTATAGTGCTATTATTTATTACTCCTTTATTAATATTATTAATTGTTGTATTACCAAATGACTTTTTTTTGAGGTTTTCAATTTCTTTTTTTATAATTTCTATTTCTAATTTATTTTGATTTACATTTATTTTTTCTTTGCATATTTTTTCATGTTTGCTTTTGGAATGGCGATCTGCTAACTTTTTTGAACAAAATTTACAATTAAATTCTTTAGCTTGTTCAATGACAACATTTTGACAACATAAAGTACCACTTTGACAACAATTGACAACATGGTATCTATGATTGTGATTCCATAGACTTTTATAAGATTTATAAACTTTATTACATATGTTACATACATTAGACATCTTAATAAAAAAGTGGATATAATTATTAAGTTTTCTATTCCTTAAATGATTTTAAAAAGTGGAAAAGTGGATATCCACTTTCGCACGCGAAATTTTTTTTATTTTTTTACAAGTTTATAATAAATAAATTCATAAACTGGATTTTATCATTGGGACTTTTCTAAACAATATTTCTCCTTCATATTCAAAATGTTCTGGCCCATTAATAACAAACCCTAAACTTTTATAGTGCTTAACCAAATGGTTGTATTTGTCATTTGATTCTTTTGCTTCAAGAATTAAATCTTTATTGTATTTACATTGAAGATTATTAATCATTAAATTTAAATAGCCTTGGCCTCTAAAATTATGCCCAATATAAATATAATGAATAAATATGTGGGATGGTTTAATATTAAAAACTATTTTTCCCAAATATTGGTTACCAATTAAAAAACTCATATAGTTTTTATTGTCTAACATAGTCTCAGAAGTATGTATTATTTCAGAAATATTCATATAACTAATATAATATATTTGAGGATATTAAACTTAAATAAAACCCAATAAAAATTGATTAATTTTAATGTTCAGACCTAAAATATGTCGTTTTTAATGTCATCTAATACTGTTGCTGAAGATAATACTCAAGTATACCAAGGTTTTATGGTAAAACCTGTTCAAATTCCAACCCCAACTGGAATTATTGAGAAACCATATATTTTTATCAAAAAAGATGATTCTGATCCTCTTGTGAGTTCAATGATTAATACTTTACAAGATATTACGGATATGGAAGAATTATTTGATACTGATATTCAAATTAGTCCTCAAGATTTATATCCTCACCTTAGAACTATTCAAAATAAAGTTGATTCTGGTGATTTTAGTATGATTGAACTTTTAGTCTATTTAAATGAATATTTTAAGTCAAAACTAGAACAATTAGACAATATGACCAAATCAAATAAAATTAATTTTGATAACCTCAATACTATTTTTACAATTGGTACTAAATTTGTTGGCTATGTTCATAACAATCAAATGGTTGGATCTATGGTTCAATCAACCGAAGTTGTAAGAACTATGCAAGGACGTATGTTCCAAATTGTTGGTGTATGTAATATGCCTGTAGGTACTGAACTTAAACAAATCTTTAAAAATTTTTATATCCAAGAATTTGGTGGTGTAAGATCAATTGAAGACTTGGAAGTAAGACCAATGAATCATGAAGATGAAGAATTTCTTAAAGCCCGTGGTGAGACTTTCCGTAGATTTTCTATGGGAACTCATTATTGGGGCTATCAAGGAAATATGTGTGTCAAATCAATGTACGGTTATCAACACTTTAAAGCAGATGGTCGTATTATGATTGATTCCACTGGATTTGATAAAACAAATCCTTCTTACTTGAACTCTTTTAAAAATAATTCAAACAAACTCCATTGTATTAATGAAGAAAATATTACTATGTGTTGGCCTTATCTTTATGGATTTAGTTTTACTGCCAAAAGATGGGGTGAATTATATGTTGATCATTTAAAAGAAATTCAATTCGATGACAATGCATTTGATTATTTAGTTCTTGATTCAAATATTAAGCGAATGATGAAATCATTAATTGTCAATGTTAAACATAGTTTTAAAGACATTATCGGTGGTAAATCTGGTGGTTGTATCTTTTTACTCCACGGACCTCCTGGTGTTGGTAAAACATTAACTTGTGAAGCTGTTGCTGAATTACTTCATAAACCATTGTATTCGGTTACTGTTGGTGAGTTAGGTACTGATGTAGATTCATTAGAGCACCGTCTTAACAATATTTTAGAAATTGCCAATTCATGGGATGCAGTAATTTTGATTGATGAAGCTGATATTTTCATGGAAGCTCGTAATAAAAATGATATTGAACGTAATGGCATGGTTAGTATTTTTCTCCGACTCTTAGAACGTCATCAAGGTGTTATGTTCTTAACTACTAATCGTAATCAAGATTTAGATCCCGCATTCAAATCTCGTATTTCAATTATTATTGGATATGAAGAATTAAGTTTAGAATCCAGAACCAAAGTATGGACCAATCTTCTTAATGCTGCATCAATTGATATGACTCCAGATGAAATTAAAACATTGTCAAATTACAATGTAAATGGTCGACAAATTAAGAATTTAATTCGTATGGCTCAATCAATGATTATGGATAAAGAATATAATCCAGAATCAAGAAAATTAGAAATGAATGATATCGAATTAATGATGAAATTCATGTAAAAGTTTTATCTTAATTAAAAACTATTAGAAAACTAATTAACGTATTAATTTATATTTGTTTATAATTTTATTAAACTGTAATAAAATTAGAAACTGTAATTAACATATTAATTTATATTTGTTTATAATTTTATTAAACTGTAATAAAATTAGAAACTGTAATTAACATATTTATTTATTAAACAATACTGAACTTACCGATTGAAGAGAACGATTGTTTTTATTTACATTAATAGGTAATGGAACAACTTTTCTTGGTCCATTAATTTCTTCCAAATAAGCAATTCTTTGAGTTGCCTCAGTAATTATTTTAGGTAATATTTCTCCAACAACTTGACAATTTAATTCTCTAATTTGGCCAGCAATATCATATGGTAAATGTCTTGCATATTCTAAAAATACATATCTCATTACAATAATAAGACTTTCTTTAGATTGATCACTAATTTTAATTTGTCCGTTTGATTTTTTAAATACTGATAATATTAATTGTTTATTAATTAAACTAATGTTTTCATCAGAAAAAAAAGTATTTTCTAGGTCACCTTGCTCACATTCACTAACTCTTACTTGATTTTTAATTAATTCATTTCTTAATGCATTTGCTTTAACATTATCGCAAAAATAAGCAGTTGGTAAATCTTGCATTCCAAATCTAGGTTTATTTGATGCCATTAATTAATTATAGAAAAAATAATATTTCTATAACAAATTATATTTTTATTAAATTATTTTATTTGATAATCCTAACTAATTAATTGAATCTAAACTGTATGTTTCATAAATGTGGGATTCATCATATTTCATATTTCTTTTAGTTTCTGGATATATTTTTTCATTTTCTGGGTATCCATACAAAGTATTATTAAATACTTCTTGTTCTGTATAATTATCACCAGATTTTGTTAATATTCTACATTTGATATCATAGTTTGGATCAGAAGGATTTGATAATTTACCCAAATAAACAGCCCATTCATATTCTTGGTATCTCTTTTGCCATACCATTAAGTTTCCAGATGAGAATACAGGTTTGGATAACATATTAATATTATCAGCTTCTGTTTTAGTTAATAAAGTACCAACTCTGTTATGAACAAATTCTCCAAAATATTTGGGAATGTAATCTTTAATTGTTTTAAAGTCATTTCTATTTTTCCACATATTTTCTAATAAATCAAGAGTTTCTTGAGGAGGAATTGAACCACCTTTAACTTTCAAATTATGTCTAAAGTTATCAGGATCAATAATTGATCTAAATTGACTCATTATCAATAATTTAATATTTGCAAGATCAAAATTAGAATTTTCCTTATAAATTGAACCATACATTTTAAATCTTTGATTTCTTGATGCTGGTTTTTTAACTAATTCTTGATCTGTTTCAACATCGGCAAATTTAGAATCAATCATTAAAATGTAACCAAAATTTGGTACATAATATTCTACATTATCAACTTTGTAAATCCACGATCCAACAGCATTGGGGTCAGAGAAAATATCTTTTATGTATACGTTATTTTCTAAACTAAATCTTTCCATGAAAATTCCTTTCTTTTCTAAAACAGCACATGCATATACTAATTGGAATAATACAGATTTCCAAACATCAGGACTATGGTAACCAGATGACATCATCTTTTTAACAGAACCAAATGATTCATAGATACTAGAAGACCATTGAACAATGTTTGATGTTGGAGCTTCAGTTAATAATAATAACATTTTACCTGAGTTAATTGTTAAATCTTCTTTTTCTTCTGGTTTTAAAGGTTGTTTTTTAGCTGGATTTGTATTTGAGTTTTTATTAGTTGAATTAACATCAAGTTTTACGCTAATTGTACTATTATTTCTAAATTGATTAGGTATTAAACTTGAAAAAATTCCTTTAGACAAATCTAATTGATGTCTATCATTAATAAGCTCTTGATTAAATTTTAATTGTTTAAGTGTTTCGTTAGTAAATCCTCTAGTTTTCATAATATCAAGTTTAGACCAGTCAATTTTTGATTCAGCGTCAATCTTGTATAAAATAGGACTAATAAAGTTTGGTGAAACTTTTCTTTTAACAATTTCATCTCTGACCCAGTCATAATATTTAATTTCTCTCCATAAATCGAAATTATCTGAATTAATGTGGTTATTAATTGTTTTGCATCTTAAATCACCTAATGACATCATATACATACGTATGTTAATACCCATTGATGGTTTACCAATACCAATAAATTTACTCTTATCATCGTATCTTACAGGATAAGCAGCTCTATATAATAAAAAGTTTCTTGCCAAATCTAAATATGGATTCTTTTTAATTGAGTATGGGTTTATATCCATCAATTTAATATAAGATAATAAAGAATTTTTACCTCCAGAAATATTCATTTCCTCTCCATCAGTTGTGTCTAAAATGCTGTTACGTAAGAAGTCAATAAGTTGTTTACGTTCAAACAAACTCAAAGCTGTGTAACTATATGGTTCACCTGGTAACATATCTTCATATACTTTATTAATTGATGTTAAGTTAGCAGTAGGTCCTGTTAAATTTAAGTTATAAACTTTTTGAACAGGAGGTTGATTTTGAACATGAGTATATGGCAATATGTGATTAGCCATTGTTCCATCTTGATCATAAAGAGGAATAAAAGTTGGTGGGAATTGGGGTTTTGGTGCTGGTCTTTGAGATGTGTCATAAACTTTTTGTTCTAAAATAACAGGGGGTTCTCTTACAGGATTTTCAGCAGTACGTTTTTTCATTGTTTCTCTTTGATCATTCGATAAAAATGGGGTATTTCTTTCTGCTTTATATGGCATTGCTTCTGGTTTATCACTACCTCCTTTAAGTTCTTGGTGATTTCTTCTATTAATTCTTTCAGTGGAAACTTCACTGTCTTCCTTTAATATTCTTTTATTAACTGATTTGGTTAGAGTTTGGTTTTTTGATTTATTAGAAGATTGTGAAGATTCAAATTCTTCTTCATCTGTATCATCTAATATTTTTTTTGATTTATTACCTCCTTTACTTATTTTAGATGTTCTTTTTATTTTTTTATTATTTTCTTCATCTTCTTTAATAGTTCGTGTATTTTTATTCATCATTATATTAGAACTAGATTTTATTTTATCTTGTTCGCCCAATATAGAGTAATTATCAGAATCCATAAAAGTCTCAAAAGATGCACCAGTTAAATATTGATGATTGCTTATTGTTTCTTGAACAGAATTTTTAGATGGTTTATTTTTAAATTCATCAAAATATTTATCATATAATAAATCAATTGGTCTTGCAACAATAATATTTTTTGTCATCTTATCATTGTTTAATCCTCTTAAATGTGGAGGAAATACTATGTCTAAGAACTTTTTTGTTTCAGCATCACATTTATTACCATCGCGATATAATGACATCATATTGTTACCTTCTAATAAATCGTTTAAAAAAGTAAATAAATCATAATATTGGTTTGTTTGGTCAGCAAATTTAATATTTGGGTTAGAATAATTATTCATACCATAAAATTTTGGTATTACTGAGTGTTCAAAATTTCCAATTTTAATATCAAAACCAGAATTTGGTAAATAAAACTTGTCGTTTTTAAAACCTTCATATTCAACATACGAATCTGAATTTCTTTTCAAATATAAAAATACATTTTTTAATATTAAGTTATTGTGTCTAAAACCATCAAATTCATTTTGTAAAATAGCTAACGCATGAATAATTTGAAATAGTAATTGTTTATAAGCACATCTATTTTCTTTTAAATAATTTTCTAGTGTTACACTCTTAAAAAAATGCTCTCTTAATTGTAAACAGCAAAAATCACTTATATCTCCATTAGTTATTGATTGTTTAATTTTAGAATATGCAGGATCATTATTAACAAAGTGTTCAACTTCACTAAATTTCATGTCAATATTAACAATTGGTAATAATAAATGACTAGTTTTTTTACTTAAAACCAATTGACTTAATAAATAAGAAAACAATGAATCATTGTTAACTGGATCATTAAGAGAATCAACTTGTTTTTCTTTTTGATAAAAACTAATTTTTACATCTACTGGAAACTGATTTGAATATTTTTTTAGAAAGATTGTTTTTGATTCTTCGTCATAATTTAATAATTTAAATTTACCATTTAAAACATCGGCTTTCATTGTTTCATAAAAATCAATTGATTCTTTATCAGTACCTGGCAAAGAAATTTTAATATCATCTAATCCAATTTTACCCAATGTAATTTTATCAAATGAAAAGCAGTTTTTGGTATTTAAATTATAGTTATAATCATAAATTAAATTTATTTTATTTTCAAGATCATAATAATTTTCATGGTCCATATTATTAATATATATAAAATTAGAATTTTTATTCAAACTTAAATTAAATTTCCAAAACGTCTAAATTATAATTATAATCATTTCCCCCATTATAATTTGTGAACAAGTATATTAATCTAGCAATGTAGGCTTCCATATGAATTATATGACGAGTACCTTGGCTTAATCTTTGTTCAAATATGGATGTAATGTCAATAATATAATATTTAAGTTTAAGGTTATCTACTGCTTCTAAAAGTTTAACCATTATCTTTCTTATAATCATTTGGGTTGATATATTTGTTATAAATAAAATATAAAATTGTTCTCTTATTTTTTTCATCACCGAATATAATTTTTTATTATTTTGATTATCTGGGTTAATTATGTTTTCAACAATATTGTCAATCACATATTCCCAATTTTTTTCATATTTAATACCATATTTATACATTTCTAATAGCCAAATTGCATGATTAACTTTATTATCAGAATTAGTTATAATTTCTTGTAACTTTACCCATGGTACCACCAGATTCTCTTTTTGACAAATATGTAAAAGAGTTTCTAGTATTTGTTCATTAGATGGTAATGGTACTCTAATCATTAAACATCTTGATCTAATTGGTTCAATAATTTTTGATAATTGATCAGATATTAAAATAAATTTACATGTGTTTGAATATTTTTCCATAGTTCTTCTAAGAGAAGCTTGAGCATAATATGATAAATTATCTATTTTGTTAATAATAACAACTTTAAATAATTTTCTGTGTTTTAAAATATTAAGCAATTCTGATTTTGCATAATCTTGAATAATTTCTTGAATTAAATATTTATCAAAACCGTTTGAATTAGGTTCAATAATAATATGGTGTTTAGATTGTTTTATCATTATTTTAGTTTTAGTATTTGAGTAACCAGAAACTGTATATTCAACTTCTTTTAATTCCACCCCTTGTTTTCCATAAATTTTTTCTAGTAATTTATTAACCAAATATTCTTTACCAGATCCACTGGGTCCATAAACAATTAGGTGTTGAAAATTACTGTATCTCCACGTTCCGTATTCTAAATCATCAAGAACTTTTTTAAATTCATCATTTGACATTTTAATTATTGAATTAACATTAGAGTAAATTTGATTGTGAGCATCAAAACTATCTATAATTTTATCAATAATAGTTTGATGACAAGTTATATAATTTGAATCATTATAATATTTATCAACTAAAAACATTATAGTATAAATAGTAAAATTCTTTTAAATAGATAAACTTTTAATTTTTATTATACTAGTTTTTAATTTCATGTGTAAATTATAAACACAAAAAATTGAAAAAACATTTAGCTATATTGATTAATAAATAAGTATGTATCAAATTAATAAAATTTTATTTTCATTACTATTTTTATTCATACTATTTTTTCAAATTGATGCTAAATATTTACAAGTTAGAAGATGCATAATTAAGTGTTCAAATATAGAAAGTAGTCACTGTTTTAGTAAATCTAATTTACACTTTAAATGGTGTTTAATGAAACATCGTCAAACTTATGACAATTGTGTTAAAGTTTGTACTGATTCATAATAGTTTATAATATGAACTAAATAATAACCTATAAAAAATTGATTTATATTTGGTTATGTTATTAGAGATTGATTTATAATGGAAACTGTTAATAGTAAAACTAAAAAAGAAAGACCTAACTGGGATGAGTATTTTAAAGAAATAGTTCAAGTTACTGCTAAGAGAAGCCCGTGTGAAAGATTAAATGTAGGTTGTTTATTAGTGTGTGATAATAGAATTATTTCTCAAGGTTACAATGGGTTTCTTCCTGGATGTGATCATACATCAATTGTTAGAGATGGGCATGAACAAGCTACTGTACATGCTGAACAAAATGCTATTTGTGATTGTGCAGAAAGAGGTGTTAGTTCTAAAAATACAACCGCGTATATAACTCATTATCCTTGTATTATTTGTACCAGATTATTGTTAGCAGCAGGAGTTAAATCAATAAAATATATTTATGATTATAAAAATGATGACTTAGTTCAATACTTTTGCGATCAAAAAAATGTACCAGTAACAAAAATTTAATTTACTTTATTATGTATAATTTTCTAATTTAATTGTGTAAAAAATTGAAAATCAAAAAGTATATTTGGCTGATTATTAGCATACTTTCATAACATATATGCAAAAAGCCCCTCGTGTCAGTCAACGTGAAAATGTAAACGCTTTTAAGGTCAAGGACATTGTTCCAAAATTAGAACTGGACAAATGTTATCTCCATATTGAAGGTTATGATAAAATGTATAGCATGAATTTAACTGCTATACCTATATCTAAAACACTTAATTCATATGGATCCTCAACGCTAAAGATGCTAGAAGGTCAAACAGGTTGGGTAATTCTACCTGGTTATTTATCTAGGCTAGATGACAACGGTAAAAAAATTACAAAAGATGATGCAGTAATTTCTGATATTCAATTAGCAGTAACTGGTAAATGTAAGTTAAATGGTGAAACTTACCCCAACGCTGTTAAAAGAGAAGTCAGAGAAGAACTAGGATTTTCAATTGAAACCAATGAAATAATTGAACCTGATGAACCTATCAATGGTTCTGGTTATTTTTCATTTTCAAAAATATATCCTAACATATTAAAACCCATTAACATCACTCCAAACACTGATTTAAATTCAGATGAATCAAAAGATAATGCTAAAAGAAGGGTTCAATGTTGGTACTTAATTGATAAGATACCAACTGATCCATCTGTTTATAAAAAAATATTAAACAGAAAGAGATCTAAATCAACAGACACCGCAGGCGAACTAATCGCCATAGTAACAGTTGAACAATTACGTCAATTACTAAACGTATTTGTTAAACAAGCTTCTTAAACAAGCTTCTTAAATAAGCACCTTAGTTTTTTTAAACAACACCAATTAATTTAATTAATTTATTAACCTGTTATAAAAATTGAAAAATCAAAATTTAACTTTCAATTAATTATCCATTAATGAATGTACCAAGTATAAATGTATATAATGTAAATACTGTAAAATCTATTTTTAATAACTTAATACCTAAACCCAAGCCCAAACCAGGACCCAGCCATAACACAAATAAAATAAACGAAACTGATATTGTCAATTATTTGAATGAACCCGATAATTCAAAAACTAATGTTCCGCTAATAATAAAAAGTAAAATAAAACCACTTGCATCAACATTAATAACAACTCCAGAATATTCTAAATCTGAATTGGAAATTATTTCTCAGTTAAAAAGCCTAGAAAATATTAATTCATATTCTAACATGGACTTGCTTATTAAAATTTATTACAATAAAAATTTATGGGGTGAATTGTATAAACAGGTTAACGCGGAATGTGCTAATGACCCAGCTTATCAGGCTTGTGTGAACTCCTATACGGATCGTTACCCAGATCTTGTAACTAATGAACCAACTATTTGGTTCAAATTTACTTACAGTTATAATATGTCAAATGGTTTTACTTATAAATCAGGATTTAATGCTGATACTCAACAATTTAAACCATTTGGTAGTTGTAATGGTGGTGGTTTATATTTTTGTAAATTAGAAGATATTTATCAATTTAAACAATATGGAAAATATTTAACCCCAATTATTGTACCGGCTGGTATACCGATTTATGAGGAACCCGTAGGATCAAACGGAATTAGAAAATTTAAAGCTCCTGGGATTTTTATGTTACCAAGAATTAAAATAACTAACCAACTTGCTTACCGGCTCGTTGCACAGGCTTCCAAACCAAATAATAACGCCTTTGGATTTTTACGCTGGTATAATTCAAACAATCCAGATGAGTTAAAAATGTTTTTGCGGAATGCGGGTGGAAATCCATATAATACTTTTTTTGTTAAAGATCCTGATTTTTTTTGGTCAGAAGAAAGGGCTTTATGTGAGGTAAAATTAGATTTATTAGATCAATCCAAAACCATTAGTTTGGATTTAATTCATAAGTTTCCATTTATTTTGAAATATAATAAAAATAAAGAATTTTTTAATCAGTTAATTAATTCGGTATTTCCTAAAATATTTTCCACAAATAATTTTTATATGATAGGAATACACCCGGTAACTGTGCTAAATCTTGATACTTACAGTTTTGTTAACCATATTGGTCAAGAATATTATAACTTGATTAAAAGGTTTGGTGGGGTTATTGCGGGTTCTAGTGTTTTATCATATGTTACAGGAATTAAATTTAATCACAATGACATTGATGTTTATATTGGACCAGACCAATTGGGTAAATTAGAATCAATGCTTGGTATTGGTCTTGATGTTGACCAAAACGAAGATAAAAACCAAAATGAAATAAAATCACGTGGACATTTTCAGTTCACATTAAAAACAAAACCAAAAGAACTGTTTGGATTTTCATTACACCCAAATGAACTAAAAATAAAAGTTCAAGTTCGAAATGAAAAATTTTTAAGTATAGATAAACAATACAATATGAATGGAATTGTTAAAGTATACAATTTATCAACTTATAATTGGGGCGGAAAAAAAAGTGGAGAAATCCAGTTTATTTGTGTGGACTGTAACCCAGTCTCATTTATTAAAGCAAATTTTGATTTTGACATGTGTGCAATTGGATTTGACACTAAACAGGAAGATTTTGTTAATTTGATTGGGAAAACCAACTATAGGAAACTTAGAATTACAAAATCATATATTAATAAAATGATTGGGACAGAAAAAGATTCCTGGTCAAATTATCGAGCAATTAAAACCGTTGGACGCATTGCCAAGTATGCTATTAGAGGCTTTTATGTGGAAAACTGGAAAGACTTTTTAGTTGAAATCAGAGACAAAATGTGTATCAATTAATGTGCGGGATTAAATTAAATTGTTTTATTAATAGTAACCAACCATATCCAAATCAATACCTATTTTTTCTAAATGTGATAAAAATGTTTTATCAATAACTCCACATGATGGAATAATAAATGTACCGGATTTAAGTTTATTAAATATACATCCTAATGAATAAAATCTATTAAATTTTTCATTTATATTTAGTTGAGATCTGGAGTTATAAGCCTGATTTAAAAAATATTTTTCTTCAGTTAAATTATTTTTATTAGTTTGTTTATAATCTAACAAACTAATTTGTTTCCAAATTAAACAATCTGCATTCTCATATGATTCCAAATCAAAAATTCCACTTTTATAAATGTGAAAGTTATCTTTTATTTTAAAATATACTAGGTCATCAAATACCATAAATTTTGCATAATTGCCGGGTTTATAAATCTGAATATTTATTTTTGTTTCATTTAATACCAACTCAATAATTTCCTCACTAATAAAATCATAATTAAACAGCGAAATTAGGTGATTTGATGACCAAACTTTGGAATTGTTTAAAGATATTTTAGCTTGGTACAAATCATAAATTTGCTTGATAGTTTCAATTGATAGGGTTGGATGTAGTTGTTTAACCATATAATCAAGATCAAATGATTTTCTAATACTTTTTTTATTTAATACATAAATAAGAAAATTAGTAACAATAATTTTTTTAAAAACACAAATATTTTCCACTTTTTGATTTTGGGTTGAATAATCAAATAAATTATTAATACATGTTTTAAATTTTTTAGAACCAATGTTTTTAATTGCCCAGTGTAAAAGGCGCGTGGTATTTGTATTTGTTGTTTGATTTTGATTATATAAAGTTATTAGCCTTATATTATCTGGTATTTTTGTATGCGTATACTCTCGTAATAGAGTAACTTTATCATCTATATTTGTAGACTCAAGTTGTTCCTTGGTGATACTAGATGAAATAATTTTGGTATTTCCTAATTTACTGTGTCCCATATAAACATATATTGAGTCCATTATTTTAATATTAATATTATATAGTAAACAAAATTTCAATTTTATTTTCTGCAAAGAACGCTCCAGTTTTTGTAAAAGAAAATATAGCCCAAACAAAAAGTGGAAAATAATTTAAAAAAAATGTCCGCAATATTATTTTTTCTTAAAAAATTGAATAATAATAAGATTTACTATATAAACATTAATTTAATGAAAATTAAAGAACTATCAAACAAATATGAAACATTACTTGATACTGAAGTAACTGTTAGTGGCTGGATTTTGACCGTTAGAAATCAAAAAGATTTTGCATTTATTAAATTAAATGATGGTTCTAATGCTACTGGTATTCAACTTATTGCAAACACATCAATTCCAGAAGTTGCATTGATTAACACTGGTTGTAGTATTACAGCAACCGGAACTTTAGTTAAATCTCCAGCTCAAGGTCAGCCCTTTGAAATTCAAGTAAAAACTATTAGTAAGGTTGGAATAACAACACATGATGATTATCCATTAGCTAAAGGAAAAATGCCCTTTGATTATTTAAGATCTTATGCTCATCTTCGAACTAGAACTTCATCTTTTGGAAGTATTTTTAGGATTAAGTCATCTATTTCACAAGCAACCAATAAATTTTTCATGGAACGAAATTACTTACATATTAATCCAAATATTGTTACAATTAATGAATGCGAGGGTGGTGCTGGTGTTTTTCAAATTACAGAACATGATATTTCAGACCATTCCAAATTACCTAAACAAAAAGATACAAGTAATCCCACAAAGCCAACTAATACAGACAAACACTCTTGGTCAGATGATCATTTTGGCAAGCCTGCATATCTAACAGTTAGTTCACAATTACAATTGGAAGCACTTGCATGTTCACTTGGTTCAGTTTATACAACTAACAAAAGTTTTAGGAGTGAGCATTCATCAACTAATAAACACTTGAGTGAATTTGAACATTTAGAAATAGAAGATGTTTTTATTACTTTGGATGAGTTAATGCAAGTTGGCGAAGATTATATTAAATATGTGGGCCAATTTTTACTAGATAATTGCGAAGAAGACATTAATAATCTGGGTAAATTTGTTAGCAAAGGTTTGATGGAAAGAATTAAAACTATTGTTGGTGCAAAATTTCATCGAGTAAAATATACAGAAGCAATTGAAATTTTACAAAAAGCAAGTAATTTATCAAAACCGGTAATTTATGGCGAAGATTTGTGTTCTGAATTTGAAAACTATTTAACTGAATACTTTGGTGGTCCAGTCTTTGTTTCACATTGGCCTATTTCAATTAAAAGTTTTTACATGAAACAATGTGATGATGGTGTAACATGTGAAAACTTTGATCTATTGATGCCATATAAAGTTGGTGAATTAATTGGCGGATCAATGCGTGAAGATTCTTTAGAAAAAATGTTAAAAATCATGGAGAAAAAAGGAGTAAATCCAGAACCCTTACAATTTTATTTGGATCTAAGACGATTTGGTACTGTAGCACACGGTGGTTTCGGATTAGGATTAGATCGAATGTGTATGATGTATACTGGAATGGAAAGTATTAAAGATGTAGTTGCCTTTCCTGTCCATTATAAGAATTGTAATTATTAAAAAAATTGATAGTCCTATGGCTTATCGTTTAATTTCATTTATTAAATAATGTCTATAAAATTAGAAGCTTCGGATCAAGTAGTAGTAGAATACTTACATACACTTTGGAATAATCCAAAATCATGCGACTCACAATCATCAATCTCACAAGAATCTCAACCAAAAACTGAAAACAAATATTCATTAATTCAGGCATTGATCAATCATGAAATCATTGGTAATGCCTCGGTTACTAAAGTAGAAGATTGTGAGGGAGGCGCTGATCAAGTCAATCCACCGGTTATTACAGAACCAGTTGTTGACAGTCAAACTACTGAACAAGTAGTAGCTGAATCAGTAGTTGATAATCAAACTGAAGAAAAAGCACATGAACAAGTTGTTGACAGTCAAACTACCGAACAAGTTGTAGCTGAATCAGTAGTTGATAATAAAACTGAAGAAAAAGCACATGAACCCGTTGTTGCTGAACCTGATGAAACTGTTCCTGATCTTATTTTTCAAGTTACTGAACAAGATAATGAACCAGTTGTATCTGAACAAATTATTTTGGAAGAAGATTATGAAAATATTGATAAGGATGATGATAATACAACTGAACTATTTATTGGTGTTAATGAAACTGAGACTAAACCAGAAGATTCAAACAAAAATGAATCAGAAGAGTCAGAAGTCGATGGTATTACAATTGATGCCAAAGACAAAAAAGAATTTAAAAAGCAAGTCAAAGAAAATCTTTCAAAGATTCGCGAAATTGGATTTCGTGTTTATCAAAATGTTGGCTTAGAAAAAGAAGTTAATTTGGTTGTTAAATCTGTAACAAATGATGAAATTGGACAAGTTTATAATTTCAAGGTTTCAGATGGATTAACAAGAAAAAATCTTATGGCTGATATTGCCAGATGTACTGTATTTCCCAAATATAAATCTGGTGATGTAACAAAACCAGAAAACTTTAGATATTTGGTTAATCATCATAATGCGGTTAAAATCTTAGATAGATTATGGTGCGTTGATGTTATTAATAGTTGTGGAACAAATTTACCAGATAAAAATATTTACAAAGCTAATTTGGTAAAAGCATTTAATGGTTCAATTATTGAAACAGCAATTGCAAACACGAATACTACAGATTCTGTTGTCTTACTCGATATTGCCAAAGCATTTGATTCGTTAGAATGGAATGTATTGGAAGAATTATTGTTAAATAATTTAACAAGAAAATCAAATAAAGATAAGGCAAAAGAATTAGTAGATCAATATATGACAATTATGAAAAATAGAGAGCTTTATTACAATGGTAATTTAATTAGTATTTCTAAGGGTATTTCAACTGGATTACCAAGTTCTAATTTAGTTTTTACCCTTGCATTAGAAGAAATATTGTTTAGATGGTTTAATAAATATAATTTTAAAAACAATGAAGACTTTGTTATGTCTGTTTATGTGGATGATATTCATATGAAAATATTAAATAAAACAAAAGCTAATGAAATTGTTAAAAGTTTAATTAATCATTTGGCTGAATATAAATTAAATGTAAACCTTGTTAAATCAAAGGTTTGTCCAAAATTAGATATTGAGTTACCAAATAAATTATCAGAAAGCGATTTCTATTTGGGTATTCCATTTACACGTGATATTAAAAAATATGGTGAATTAATATTGAGTGAATTTCAAAAGAATAAGATGAATATGAATTGGATTGATATTTACGATCATTTATGTAAATCAACATCTGATGAAAAAACAAGTATTATTGTTGGATATTTTAATTACAAACTTAAACCATTTTTAGTTCCAAATGAAAATGAATCAACTAAAGAAACAATTAAAAAATTCATCTTTAGCAATTATGCTAAACCAGCAATTGAAGCTCGTGCTAGAAGAAATTATATTATAATTAGTGTGAGCATGGTAGTTTTAGCTGTATTAGTTTCTGGTTACGGAATGCAATAAAACAAAATTTATTTTATAATTTTTAATTTATATGTACAAATAAACAAATAAATATAAAAACAAATAAACAAATAAATATAAAAAATTGTCAGGGATATAATTTTATATATTCAAATAAATATAAAAATTGAAGATAACTATTATTATTTTAATTAATTAGAATATTAATAGATATATGATTGAGGGAATAAAATGTTGTGATGTTGATAATTACTTGCAAGATTATTGGCGTAAAAGAATAATTATTGACCAGTCAAAAATTATTAGCAATAATCAAGATACCGCAAAAACAACACCAACAAATAATTCAAAAATTGACCTCGACCATTTAAACAATGATATTGACCAACTTATTAACGAACATAATAAAAAAATGAGTCAACATATAAATAATAAAGTTGTTATAAATCATAGTTCAGATACTATTATTGATCAAAATGATATTATTGATGAAAATGATGTTATTGAATATAAAGAAAAATTGAATAATAATCATAAAACAAGTTTAAGGAATAATAATAATGTCGTTAGAAAAAAATACCATGATTTCGGAAATCCAATCGATGATCGATCAGATAACAAACGAGCACATACCATCAGTTGCATTAGATCGGGATCAAATAGAAAGAAAGATTCAGATTTTGGAATGTATGATAAACAAGAATCCTGTAAACATAGGAACATACAAAAAAATTTTGATACCTGTCAAAATAAAAGAGAAGTGTATACATTGCCAAAGAAATGCAGATTACATGAGTATGGATTACGAGAAAGAAAAGTATTGTTGGATTCATTCTCAAAACCTAAATTAATAAAGTAGTGTTTTATAGAAAATGGTTATCTATTTATTTTAAATAAAAAATGTTAACTATTTTAATTTATTAATTATTTCATTTTATTATTTATTTCAATTTATTAGCAAAAAATTGTTTACTATTTCAATTTATTAGCAAAAAATTGAAATAATAGTTCATTCTTATAGGGACCTAATATTTAATGAGAAAACTTAAAGAATTAAAGGGGATACATAGTGTTTTCGTTGATTCAATTACCGAACTAGACGGTAAGATTCAACAACAACTAAAAAAAATTAAACAAGAGTATCAACAAAATGTTACAGAAGAAAAAATTCGCTTGCTAATAGCGATTTGCAATGGAGAGGATTTAGATTTTGATAAAATTAAAACCAAATATTTAAAATCCAAAGAACTTAATCATGTTTCAGAAGAAGATGCAGAAAAACCAAATAATATTGAAGAGGAAGAAGATTTATTAGATAGAATCGAAATAAATGGTAAACAATATTATTACGAAGCTAAGGAAAAGGGAATAGTATATGATGAAAATTCTAAAGCTGTTGGTGTTTTTAAGAATGGTAAAGTTGTATTAAATTCTAATTAATATTATTAATTAATTGTATTAATCTTAAAGTTGACTTCTTCGACCACTTTGATTTATTTATAAATTCATTTATATTTGAATCAGATAATTTGGCTCCTTTAAAAATATCAATAAATTCTTTTAAATTATCATGACCTCCTAATAATAAATTTCCTTTGGATCCAAATTTGTTAAGATATATTTGAGGAAAAGTTTGTATCTTATCGTTTTTAAATAGTTCTTTATCTGATTGAGTAATCCAAGTTGTTTGACAGGGAATTTTATGAACAGTAACAAGCTCATTTGCAGCGATTGAATATCTACAGCCTTCTAATAAGATTATTTTTAAAAAATAATTATTCATTATTATAATAATATATATTTAATAAAAATTATATTAAATATAATTAAAGAATATTTTCTATTTTGAACTAATAATGACTGGAGGATTAATTCAATTAGTAACAACTGGTATCCAAGATTCCCCAATTATTGGAAATCCAGAAATTACTTTTTTTAAGACTGTATATAGACAGCACACTAATTTTTCATTATGCCAAAACGAAAGAAATTTAGGAAGTTTACACTTCAATAAAGAGTCGTCGAAGGTTATTGAAAATAATGGTGATTTATTATATAATCAACACTTTAAAATAGAAATACCATATTTTGATATTGTTAAAAAAACTACTTCTCAAAGTGTGTTAGACAATGGTTATAACATTAACCAAATGTCTGTTACATTTATGAATTCATATTGTTTGGTATTACAATTAAATGGTAACTGGTATGTGGTACCAGAATCTTTATTTAAATTATCATCGTTTGAAAAAACTTTGGAATTAATTGATTCTTTATTATTACAACCGGAGTTACTACCCGAGTATATTAATTTGTCAAACTTGAATAAAAATGTTACTTATTATCAAATTAAAGATAATGACATTACATCAATAATTAGTATTTTAAGAGTTAATTCAACTTTTTTTGAACAATTTTGGATTGATTGGATTAGTAAAACTGATGATATTAACTTATTAAATAAACTAATAACTATTAAGAGTGACTACAAACAATTACATTCTGTTTTAAAAAATAGAATTTTTAATTTGTTTTTTGTAAAGAATTTTTCTGCTAAAAATTTAAATTATTTTGATTTTGCTTTTCCAACTGAATTAGATGATAGTTCAAATATTATATATAAAACTGAAACAGAAAGATATTTTGAATTTTTAAATTTATATGATAATGCAAATTCTACAAATGAATCATATGATATTGATGTAGCAAATCAATATTGTTTAACAAACTTTTTTAACTTTAATGATTATAAAAACAATATTCTTGGTTATAATGAATTATTAGTTTTAGTTATACTAAAAATTATTTATTCAACAAGTACTAATTATGTTTTTTGGAAGAAAACAAATATTGGAGATAATAATGAACCAAATTTAAATATAAATAATGAAGAAACTAACTTAATAAACGAGTGGAAAGAAAATATTAATACTTTATTAGAAGAAGTTTTAGGACAAATTTCAATTAAAAATCCAATTTATGAAAAATTAATAAATAATTATTATATCACTGAAGAGCAAATTAAAAATATTTTTAATGAAGTGAAATTATCTGATGTAAAAGATATTTATATTAAATTAAAATTATTTATGAACAGATTTTATAAAATTCCAAACTATCAATTAAGTTTTAACAATGGTTATATTAATAGTAAATATACTGATAATCAAGTTGTTGATTTGTATAATAATGATAATTATGAAAAATGTTATAGCAAGGAATATATAAATTATCCTTTATTAAAATCAAATGTTGATACTATTGATACAAATAATGAAATGAATAATTTAACTCCTGTTGATATTCAAAATATTTTTGGTGTGTTCGCAGAAGATCTTGTAAAATTAGAATTTGAATTAATTAATTTAAATAGAGGATTAAAATCAATGTTTATCTTGTGGAAAAATTGTGTTTTTTGTAGATTATATAAAAGATTTTTAGACACTTATAGCTATGTAAAATTTAATTCAGTTTTATTTGACAATGATTCAAACAGAAAATTATCATTATACTATTCATTATATCCATCTAATTCATATAACTTTAACGATTTTAAAAATTCATTTTTTGAAATGTTTTATAAAAATAGTTGGTTAGGTACATTAAATTTTAACAACACAAATTTTTTAAAGCTTAAAGAAAACATAAATGATATTGATATTAACATTTTAAAAACCACTGATTTTACTAAAATAAATTCAAACAAAGATTTTATAAAATTAAATGTTACAAATAATTACTCTCATAGATATTTAGTGGATCAATATGATCAATATACAGTATCATATGTAGATACTTATTTAATTAATGATTATTCAAAATATAATACAACTGACATAGAAAAGTATTTAATGGAGCCTTATGATAACAATAATAAAAACAACTATAAACAAATTAAACTTGATTTTACAAATAATAAATTATATATAAGATATGATAACTTTTATGATGCTAATAGCAAAATAACACTTTATTATGGAGATAAAACAAATAACGATATTATTAGTTGGTCCAGTGTTGGATATGAAATTATTAAAAATGAACAAAATTTTTCCAGTATATATTTAGTTTTTTATGATGTTAAAAAAAATTATAATGGAATTCCTGTGAATTTAGTTAATTTATTTAATGGTACAACAGCTAAATTACTATTAGAAAAAATGATTGTAAACATGCAGGTTGATTATGAAACATATTTACCAGTTGTTTGTTTTAATAATTCAAGTATAACAACAAGCTATCCAAATGTTTCAGCAACAAAATATTATTTAATGAGAAAATACAATAACAATGAACCAAGAATTTTAAATATTGAATCATCTGGTTATGAAGTTTCAATAGATAATTCTGTAAATAGTTATGATAATATTAAAGTTTTAACAATTAATTATATTGATTTGGAAAACAATATTAATCCTCCTGTTAAATTATCAGGAGTAGGAGAAAATACAACAAGTGATAAATATGTTACCAACGGAACTCATTTATATAGGGTTACTTTTTATACTGCTACTGGAGAATCTGATTTAAGTGAATCTTTTGAAATAACTATTAATAATCCAGATAAGAAAGTTGTTAAATTTTCTAATTTACCTATTTCTAAAAATTATAGTGTAGTTGGTAGAAGAATTTATAGAACAAAAGCTAATGATGTTAAATATTATTTTTTAACTGATATAGCAGATAATACAACAGATACTTATATTGATTTTATATCTGATGATTTATTGGGTAAAGAATATGAAATTGGATCTAATACAAAATATCGTACTATCCCAAATAATAATGGTTTGGTTGAAAAGAAAATTATTAAATTAGAACAGAGTGCAAATAACTTAAATACTAACAGTGAAAATGTTTTTACAATAAAAGATTTAAACAATAATATAGTAACACTTCCTAAAGATTATGAAAATATTCAAGATATATATATTGAAATTATTAATTTTAACAAAAATGAAGCTAAATATAATATATTAGATGAAACTAAGTTTTCAATAACAACTAATGGAACTGTTGAATTATTATCAGAATCTTATTCAAAAGATTATCTTTATTGGTTAGTTAATTCAACAAATTATCAAGATAACTGCAAATTAGTTCCTTCAAAAAACTTTGTACCTTTTGCTAATCCTGCTTTTATATTAAGTGATGACTCAGCTGGAGGTAATATTAATGGTACATACAAATATAAAATTAGTTTTTACAACACAAATACTAAAGCAGAGTCGTTAGCATCAGATGAAATAGAAAAAGTTGTAACAACAAATAAACTAGTGGTTTTAAGTAATTTATCGCCAATATATGATAACACATATAATAGTTGGAATATTTATAAAACCAAAGAAATAGGATCTGGTGATACAAAATTTTATCTAATTGGTAATTTATTAAATACAAAAGACACAAAATTTATTGATAAAGAAATAAATCCATCTAGTAATTTTTTTATAAAACCACCAACATTTAAAATTACTCAACAAATAAATACTCATTTAATAAATAATTTTAATAGATCACTTGTATTAGAAGATCAATATTTAAATTGGAACAATCAAAGCCAGGCTTCTACTTTTACATTACCTGCTGGTACTTATAAATATACAGTTACTTTTTATGATAATATATCTGGTGAAGAAACAACATTTGGTACTAGTACATCTGTAGTTTTAGCTGGACTTGGACGTGTTAAAATTCAAATACCAATATCAAATGATTCAAGAGTTACTAAAAGAAGAATTTATAGAACCGAAAAAGATGGTAACACATTTAAATTACTTTATACTTCACAATTACCTTCTAATATTATTGATGTATTTTTTGACAATATTCAAGATGCATCTTTAGGCCTAGTTATTCCATCAACAAATATTAAAACAAACAAATATAATATATTAAAATTAAAGATAAATACTATTGCTCCTAATTTATCACCTTATTTATCACATTCAACTGATTTTAATTTTGCAAATGATAAAAATTTATCAGATTTAAATGATTATATATTTAATAAACCATTTTTAATGTTAGTAAATAATCAGGGATCAAATAGTTTTAATAATTTATTTGAAATGAAGAAATCATTCGAAACAACAAATGGATATTTTTATAATATTCCATTTAAAATAAATTCAAGTTCAATAATTAAAATTAACGATACTGATTCCAAATATATAATGCCATTGTCATCACAACAATTTTTTAATAAAACTACCGAAGAAAACTATTATTCAGTTAATTTAACTGATAATAAAATGGATGACACTGTAACAAATCAAATAATACAAACAAGATTTAATCCAGCTTATGATGAATTTAATTTATCAAATGAATATTTAAACTTGAATAATTATTCTTATATTTTGATTGATTTAATTGTTGGTAAAATTAATGATATTATTGATATAAATCCAGATTACAAAAAAATTATTGATACAATTGATCAAACAAATAGCAAATTTGTTTCTAATATTAAAAGTATTTTAGATTATTCTACTAGTATATTATATGGTAAAACAACAAAGTTCATTTTATCAAACTTATTTAACATAAATAAAATTTCAAATGTTTTTAATAATAAACTTGTTAATTATGATTTATTAAATTATTTAAATTTGGATTATTTAAAATATTCACATAATGCTTATAATTTTGGTAAAACTACAGAAAAAGATATCGTGAATATTAAAATTAATGAAAATATAAATTCAAACTTGTTTAGAATTATTTCACCAATTTATTCAATGTATATTGCAAGTAATAAAATATCATCAAATTTAGAAAAATATTTAAATGATGTTAAAAATTTCTTTTCATCTCATATTAATTATGTAAATTCAAATATTGATTATTTAAATATATCAGATCCAAATAATTATTCTGAAAAGTTTTTGTCAACAGATGAAATTAAACAAGACAAATATAATAATTTTTACACTTATGACAAAACTGAATATAACCAGCTTAATTTATTATACCCAATTTTAGAATCAAACTTATCAAATATATCAGAAATAAATATTCAGACAGATAATGGAAAAACTTCTATTAATAATTTTACAATTTCAGATAATAAAACTATTTTAACAAAAGAATTTACTGAAAATATACTTGAAAATAATTTTTATGATTCAAAGTTTAAATTTGAAAATAGAAATGAAACAAAAACAGATAAATTTAATTACTTAGGTTTATGTAATATTAATTTAAACAATGAAGTTAATTTTGAAGATAAATATGTTGTTTCTGAAATTAACGGAGAATCTTTATTTGAATTAGATGATAATAGTATTTATAATGGCACACCAGATGTATCAACAGGTAGATATCAAATAGGGAAAAACAGTAAAGAAAGTAAACTAAATATTTCAAGTATGTATTCAACAAATCCATCTGAATTAAAATTTGGAGAATCAAATAGATCAATTCAAATGAATAGTTTTTTAAGTTATTATTATAAAATAAAAATTATTTGGGATCAAATAGATATATCATTAATTACAGGAGACGTAACAACAACACCAGTTATAGAAAATACATTATTATATGATATAAATAATTATAAAATTTATTATGGATTAAATGGCCTATGGATTTTAAAACCTAACTCAAATTATTATTTTATTGTTAATTCTAATGATCCATGGGGGTATTTTCAAAATAAATCACTATTTACTTTAAATGGTAATGGTTCTTGGAATTTAGGTATTAGTCCTGGTATTAACATTCAAATTTTTATATTAATCAATCAAAATTATTATTCTTGTGTTATTTCATCAATTGATAAAAATAGTGCATACTTATTTGTAAAAACTAGAAATTCAATAACACTTGATTTTAATGAAATATTATATTCAAATTTATCATATTATGGTAATTATAAAAGCCAAAAAATAAAAGAAATGACAGTTGAAGAATGCAAATTTTATAATTTTGAAGTTAATTTTAATAATAATGTTTTTGATTATTTTAAATTTGGAAATAAATTTTATAATAAAAATGATATTATTTTTTCATCTGGACCTCAAAAAGCATTTTTAAATAATCCTTTAATTAATAATGATTATAATTTATATAACTCCTTTTTATATGATTTAAATTTTGTTTTTATTAATTCAAACGATTTAAATGATTTTGATAAAATAACTGCTAATGATGTTATTTTGGATGGAAATGGTAATATAGCAATTGGTCCCGAAATTAATAAGTATGTTTTAATTGGTAATAAGCTTTATTTTGGTGTTCAAAAAACAGGAGGACCTAAATGGGAATTAATAACATCTGGTAATTATTATATTACGTCAACTAATTTAAATTTTGATAAAAAATATTGCACTATTTTACCAACTGGAGAAATAAAAACAAACACAATATTTTTATATACTAAAAAAGAATTCGATGTTATTACTGCTAATTTAGGTGATTCAACAAATGTTAATGTTGGTACAATTGGAAGTTATATTATTGATAATAACAACTTATATTTGAAAGAAAATGGACCAAAATGGACTTTGGTAAAATCAGGTAATTACATAATAAATTCAAATAACACATCGTTTGATAAAAAGAAAGTTCAAATAAATTTAGATACTTTTAAACAATATTATAAACCAATTAATGCTACAGTTGCTAATAATTTTAATGTTCCTCCACCAATTCCTAATGGATATTATATTATAACTAATTCAGTTACAGGATCTAATTCAGATGTTAATTATTTTTATGAATATTTTAATGGTGCATGGTTATGTCAAACTAATGGATACTATAAAATATCTTCAACATCTCAAACATATAATAACAAAGTAATATCTATTAATTCAAATGGTACAATTAATATTATCAATGAAACAAATCCATTTATTTTATTAACTGCAAATCAAAGTGCACTAAACTTAACACCAGCAAATGGCTATTATATTATTGGTGATAAATTGTATCAATATAATGGGGCTTGGACTATTCAAAATTCAGGATTTTATAAATTAATATCTGATTTAGCAACTTATGATAATAAGTATGTTTTTGTAAGATCAAATGGCACTATTACAATTTATTTTGATGAAACATCAACTCCTTATTTTACAGAAATTACTGCTAATCAAAGTTCACTAACTTTAACACCATCAAATGGTTTTTACATTATAAATAATAAATTATATGAATATAATAACCAATGGATTATACAAACATTTGGATACTACAAAATTACATCAGACATTAATACATTTAATAATTGTTTTGTAAGAATAGAAAATGATGGTCAAGTAAATACAGTGTTTAATAGTTTGGTAATTTACAATAAATCATATAACAAAATTGAATTTAATAAAATAATAGCGAATGAAGGTGACATTAAAGATTCAACCGTTAATGCTTCAAATCCTAATTTTATTATAAACGGTAAATACATAATCGATAATGATAAATTATATAAAGGTGTTAGTAATCATGTAAATATTGGATCTGTCGTAAATAATGTTATAATACCATCATATACAACTGTATTAAATCCAATAGATTATTGGCAACAAGTAATAAGTGGATTTTATTATATTACTTCAAACAATTTGAATTACAACAATAAATATGTTAATATTGAAAATGAATCAACTTTAAATATTGTTAATTATTATAATGAAATTGTTGCAAATAATGGTTTATTAACTAATCAAGTAGTAAATGGATCATTTATGATTTATAATAATTTATTATATCAAGGTATAAATAATCAATGGAATCCAACCAAAACTGATTATTATTTAATAAAATCAAATAATTCAAACTATAACAATAAATATGTTGAAGTTAAAAATGGAAATATTTTAATTGTAGCAAACAAATTATTTAAACCAGCTAATAACTATGTTAATAAAGATTCATTAACTCCAATGTCAATTAAAAATAGTTTTATTTATTCATATTATCAAGATTATGACTTTTCAAAAAAACTTGGTAATGTAAATTATGATAATTGGGTTTTATTAATTGATTTAAACAGAACAATACCAAGAAACTACATGTTAAAAATAAGTGAACTTAAATCTAAACAAATTCCATCTGCAACATATAACAGTTGGATACTACCAATGACTGTTTTACCAATGATTGAATATACTGTTAATATATCTGTTGATGAATTTGGTAATTTAACTAATATATCAGGAATACCCGAATATTCATACTATATTATTAAATATAATGGTAATATGTGTGTTTATTATTATGAAAAAGGTACAACTGTTACATCATCAGATAATATTCCTTACTATAATATTAGAGGATCACCAGGTAGTCCATTAAATATTAAAAAAATTTATCTTATAAATAACTCTATTTTTAACACAAATAGCAAACAATTACTTAAAATATATAATAATGTTACTGTAATAGAAGATTTTAATAAAAAAGAAGTTTTTACAAGATCGTTTTCAATAGATTATGATGTTCGATTTGATCTTGTTAATAATATGTCTTATAAGTCTTCATATATAAATTCAGTTTATGATATAAAATATTCAAATGACAAAACTTTAAATTTAAAAGGAGATAATATATTTATTGTTAATTTATTTTTAAAACACAAAGTTTATGGATCTGTTGTTTTTATTTATCCTATTTTTTTAAAAAAAAAAGAAGAAGTTAATATTGATATTCCAAAAATATTTTTTAAAATTGATACTTATGAAAACAACTATAGAATAATAAATCCAAATGATGCAAATGGTACATCATATGTAAGATCATTTGTAACAATTAATTACGAAGTATTAAATCCAATATTTGATTTAAATAATAAAAAAATCATTTTAAGCTCAAATTTTACATTTGGTAAAATAAATGATCTTAACCCAAACTATGAAGTTAAATCTTTATCGCCATATTTATTATTTGATCCTGTAACTAAAGAGCTTACAATAAAAGCTGGCTATGATATTTATAATGAAGATGCATTAGGTATAAATAGTTTTTTTCATTTTTGGAAAATGGAATTAACTAATGTTGTAAATGGTTTTAAAACAACAATTATATTTTGGACATTTTTTACAAACAATAGTAATTTATTTTTTATTCAAGAATATTTAAAAATTAATTTAAATGATTCGATATCACCAATATCGAGCATATATGAACCATATTATGATTATACATTTAATAATTTTTGTAAATATTTTGATTTATATGGTTCTTTTCCTGATGTATTTTATCAATCTGGTGATGATTTAAAACTAAAATATCCAGATGACTCAGGATCAATACCATACACATGGGTAAATAAAGAATTAGCTTTTAAATACTATATTGATACTAGACATGTTGATGCTCATTCTATGAAATATGAACTTAAAAAGTTGGATTATAACTATGTTTCTAATATTAAACCAATGATTGAAAAATTAAGCACAAATGTATATTATAATATTACAAATCAATCTTACAAATCATTATATGATAATATTATGGTTTATATTTTGCTTTATGTTAATAGTTCTGGTAACAAAACAATTTTACCGTTTTTAAAATCAGAATACGATACTTATAAATCATTTACTTCTACATCATTATCTGTTTATTATTCAATTAGTTTACCAGTTTGGATTAATAACAAAATAACTATTTACCCATCATCAAAACAAACTGTTGAAAAAGATTTTATTTCATTTAGCAATTTTATTGGTGATTTTTATGGAAAAATGTTTTTAGAAATGGGAGATATAATAATTATGGATGGTAACTATTTTTATGTTGAAGGTCTTAATGTGTTTACTCAAAAATATGATCTTAAGTTAATTAGACAAGGTAAAGATTTAAGATATACTTACTCGGGTTATTTTATGGTTGGAAATTATTTAATTAAAAATAATGATATTATGCCAAAATTAGAATATAATGATACAACAACTTATAAAGCAGATAGTAATTATAATGATCATTCATTGGGTGAAATCTATTATTCAAATGTTATGTCAAAAATATTTATTAAAAACAGTGGGTTTTATGAATTTGAAAAAAATATTAATGTTTTCCCAGAATCTTATTTAAATGTTAAACTATTTACAAATTCTGGAAAACTTTATTTATTTGATAATTTTGTTAAAATTAGAAAATTTGATTATATTTATATCGATGGTATTGGTTTAAAAAATATATTTAAAATTATGGATTTTAGAGATGGTGAAATTATTTTAGATTCTCCAATTCCATATCCATTTATTATAGAAAATGAAAATAAGTTATCACCACTACCAAATAATTGTAAACTAATTTACCAACCTTTTGAAGTTAAATATATAAATTTTGATACTGATGGTACAATCTTATCTGAAACAATACCTGATAATAAAACAATTATTTATGATTATATTATAATAGAAATTGCAAAAAATCTGACATTGGCAAGTCCAGTTGTTGTTGATGAATATGTTTATGAAAATAACAAACTATACAAGGGTATAACTGGTACTCCTAATACTTGGAAAGAGTATTTATTAAGTGATCAAGTTGTCATTGGTACTTATTTAATTGCAGATAATAAATTATACATTGGAACTTCAGGAACACCAAATATGTGGAAAACAGTTAATGGTAATTATAAACTTAAAAGTGAAAATTATTATGCGGAAACTAATGGTACAATACATAAATATGAATCTAGATTTATTCCTTCAGGAGAAATAGTAAATGACATACTAGAACCAAACAAATATTATTTGTTAACACAAGAACTTCAAAATCCTATTTATAATAATCAACTTGTTAAAACTGATAGTATTGGTAAAATATCATCAACAACTAGTAATGTATTTGTTGTTAGAGATAATAAAATAGAAGTAGATAGTACTTTTGGATCAGGATATAAATATGTAAAAATATGGTCAACTGATTACTGGTCTCAGTTTGAAAATGTATTAGAAGTACCCGAAACTGGACAATATACTATTAATAATAATTACTCGGTTAAAATAAATTTAACATATGATTCTGCTTTGAAAGCATTTTATTTTAATAAAACTAATTTAATAATCAATACAGACATATTTTATTTTCTTCAACCAGTACAAACTTGTGGTACATTTAATTATATAAAATCTGTTATTACTACAAGTGATAAAGTTTATTTCTATTTATTAACAACGATGCCTTTTACATTAAATAACGGAGACAAATATGATTTTACTTTTTCGCCAAAACTCCAAAATACAACTGAATTTTACTCACAGCTAAAAATTTCATATAATTTTGGTATTCAAACCGATAACTATAAAATATTAGAAGATAATTTAAGTTACAATTTTTCATATTCTGATATTGAAGTAACTAGATATGCATTAAAAAATGATGAATTGGTTTTTATTGAAAAATATCATGGTAATAAACCTATTATATTTAAATATGGTAAAACAATTGCAGAAAATGAAATCCTAAATAATATTAATAATACAGATGGCTACGAAAATATTTATTTTTATAAATACAATCAAATTAGTAATGAAAAAATAACAGCACCTTATTCCTTAAATGGTAAAATAACAAATTTTGATACATTAATTGGATCTTATCATTTAATCGTGGAAAAAATATCAGGCACAGAACATGTTCATTTGGCTAAAATTATTTATCCAGACAAATTAAAAATATACACTAACTATAATTCAACTGATAATGAAAATATTGTGGATAGGGTTTTTAACATAAAAATAAATACATTAAATGAATTTAGTTATTCGTCACTTGTTATAACAGAATCAAGAAATTTAGTAGAAATCAATACTAATCAAATGGAAATTATACAAAAATATAATATTCAATTAATCGAAACACCTGAAATAATTATTCAACCCAGTGGTATAACAGTTTATAAACATAAATTTATTACAACTAATGTTAAAATTAATAAAATATTTAAAACAGTTTATATAGATTCTGCTCTTACAAAAAGTTGTGTATTAACTTATCAAGAAATTAATGGCACAACATATTACTTTATTACATCTAATGAATATATATCAAATGATATTAAAATTATATATACAAAACTTGACAATTATTTAGTAAGTACTTCAAAATCTAAAAAATTAAATGCTACTAAAAAATTATCTGATACGACTGTTTCAAATTATATTGAAGATGACATATTAGAAACTGAAAAATTAACATCTAATATTATTGTTTCTAAAATTAATCCAAATGAATTATCTTATTATTATTTGTTGGTAGATAATAGTAAAAATTTTAGTTTAAGTAGTGATCAAAAATATACAATAGACAAAGATAATAATGTAATTACATACGTTAATAATAATAATAGAACAATTGAGTTAAATGACGTTATTGATAATGACACAACAGAAACATCTAATTCCTACTATAAAACAGAACTTTATGTTGAAAATAATATTGATACTAGTATTATATTAGATCCTATTAGATTATTTAATGATGTTAAACAATTAAGAGTTAAGCTGATAGCAAATAGTTATGTTGAAGATAAATATGTATTTTATTATTTGAAACCATGGAAAGCCTGGTCAGCACTAAACTCAATAAATAAAGTACCTGATCTCCAAGTATTGTTTAATAAAAATTATGTGGGATGGGAAAATAATCAAGTGGTTATTAAATCAGATAATCCAGCTTTTAACTATTCATATTTAACAAATAATGAATTGAAATTAATAACAACTTTTGTTTCTACTGTTGCACAATCACAAACTGCAAAAGATAATTTTATTATTATGAGAAATCAAATAGAACCTTATATTTTAAATAATTTAACTAACTGGTTATATAATCCATCATTTTTCTTTGATGTTAAAAACAATATTAACAAATTTTTATCGTGTGGTAAATTTAATGCTTATTTTGATGGAACTAATATTATATTTAATAACGATCCAATACCTGATTACGTTATAATTGACGGTGTTAATGAAGTTGCCAGTTATTTAACAAATGAATTTGTATATGATTCAAATAATAATATTGCATATAGATCAGACACATCATTTAGTCAAATTAACAATCAAATTGACATTTGGATTAACAAAAAAACAGAACCAAATACTGATATTAGATATTGGGGTGTTTCTATTCATAAATTATGTAGGTATTTGGTTCAAATTGGAAATGAACTTGTTGAATTAATAGATTATTTTGTTAAACCATTTACCAGTACACCAGAATATATCTATAACAATCCATTAAAATTTATAATTAATAAATTATGGGAAAAATATCACCATACAAATAATTTGGACAAGTTAAATAAAGAATTTACTGATAATCTTGTTTTAGTCTATAACATTAATTATTTATCCAAAATATTATCAAGCATTAATTATTATGAAAATTTAACAATTGGTTTTACCGGTGTTTATTCTAATAATATTTTTAACAATTTTACTTATCTAAAAGAATTTATTATATCTAATTTAACCGAATATAATCCAAATATTTTAGTAAATACAATACCAACCTATAAGTTATTTTCAGATGTTGTTTATCCATATAGTATAAACTTTACTGGTGATGAAATAAAACCAAATGTATCATATTCAATTGACTTTTTAAATGGACAAAAAATTAGTGAAGACATTGTTATTACATCTCCTGTAACTTATCCTGATCAATTATCATTTTATTCATCATATAATATTAAACCTTCTGATTTTATTGTGGTAAAACAAAATAATATTTATAACATTATTACAACAGAAAATTTAGGACATAGTTATTTTGTTTCATTTGATACCATAACAATTAATGTAGATTTAGTTGATCAAGTATTTAATAGAAATTATAATTTACCAATTGTTTCAAAAGATTTAGCTAATAATAAAATTAACTTGTTGGTACCATATACAATATCTGAAATTAATACATTGGGAGGTTTAACTACTTTAGATACATTAGAATTAAGAAATAGTATTGGTATTAAATCAATTAGTATCGAGGGAACAAAACAATATATTACTTTTTATTCGAACAAGTTTAATTTTATTAGCGGTAAAACAATATTAAAAACAAAAAATAATATTTATTTGTTACAAAAAAATAATGATAAATACTATGTGGAAGGTGTTAAAATTGATGATTCATCATACGATGTAACAATTATAACAATGGTAAACGCTACTCAAATTATTGATATGAAAGAAATATTATTTCAATACTCAACAAACCCAACTATTGATGATACCAAATATAGACCAGAAAATGATAATGTTATGGTTCCTATTGAATTTGCATTAGTTAATACAACAAATAACTTAAAAGTAACACCATCTAAAGTAAATACACTTGGTGACAATAAATTAATACTTCATTTTACTACTGATGACTATGATACAATTAAAAGTGTTAGTGGATGGAATACAATAACCCAGGTTAAAAAATTAGATCAAGAAATAACCAATCAAGTTAAATCACTAGAGTTAGAAAATGAATATTTGTATAGATTTTTGTTTACTCTTAATAAAACAACTAATACAACAATATATTTATATGATCAATCTGTACCAGATATTGATATACCTAATGGTGTTTATGAACCAACAATTAATAAACAAGCTAAAACATCTATTTATTTAGCCCAAAAAGACAATCAAACGCTATTTACAACCTCAATTAATTACCCTATTCAAACATTAGATGATTCAATTAAATTTATTCAAAAGAATTTATGGGAAGTACCAAATTATACTGTTGAAAATAATACTGCTGTTTTAGATTTATCAGATCAATCTGTTTATGGTGATTTAGTTCTTCAATTAAATGATAAATTTTACTACAAGTTTGGTCCTTTAGGTAATGAAAAACCTGTTGATAAATTTTCATTTATTTATTCTAACGGAATACTTATTTTTGATTGGACATATGGACCTATTATTGGTGATTGTAATTTCATTCAATATTATATAGAATCAGATGATGGTACTTTAACAACTCCTTCAAATAATAGAAAAGCTAAACTAACATTTAATTACAAATATCAATATAATCCAAACGACAAATTTTATTTTATGCCTTATTCAGGAACTGGTAAAGAATTTGACGATTATTTATATATAATGAAAACAACTGATTTAGCACCAAATGGTAAAACAGGATTTGAAGGTGGTATTTGTGATGATCCAATATACTTGTTTACTTCTGGTCAACAAATTAATGGTAAAATATTTGACAGATATTTTGATGAATATATTTATTTGGTATTTTCTGTCAAAGAATTAATAGACTTGAATAATTCCTATACATATAAATTAGTTGATTTAGTAGATAGAAATATGTTGGGTTTATCATATTACCAAAATTCATTATTATTTGCTGATTATTATAAACAAGATTCGATTGATTATATTTATTTGTTTATTAATGATTCAGTACATGAATATAAAAACTCATCTGATTTAATTCAAAAACCAAATAAATTTTATTTAGTGTCTTATATTCCATATGCAATAACCAATATTTTTAACGATGCTAAATTTATTCAAACTGAAGAAATGAAAAAAGTAATAACCTATTCGGTTAGTGAAGTTGAAACAAAAGAAACACCAATCTGGAATCGCCCTCATAAATTATTTGAATACATTAGACTTTACTTTAATGACCAATTAATGGAAGAATTGAATGAAGACATATTTATGATTAATTATTATTTGTATTATAGTGAAGAAAGAAGAAGACAAACAAATAATATAACAAAAATTAGATTAGTTGATAATCAATCTAAATGGGAATTTTATATACCTTTAATTTTTTGGTTTGCTGGTAGACCAGGATTATCATTACCATTAATAGCACTACCACATACTGAAATTAGATTAGTTTATAAATTAAATGATTTTAAAACAATGGTATCCAATAATTTAGAAGGTGTCAAATATGAATTTTCTAATGGAAACCCTGAAGTTAAAATTAAACTAAATACTGATTTTATTTTACTAGATACAATTGAAAGAAAATTATTTGGGTCACTCAGTCACGAATACATTATTGAAAGATTTTTATCTTATCCAACCAATTATATTAATAAGAAATCTATGGTTATTGGTAGACGATTTAGTGGATTAATTAAAGATATCCATATGATTTCAAAACCAATTAACACAACCAATACATTTTATTCAAATGTAAAAACAAAATATGATTCAAGATTTGATCGTTATAATATTGCATTAAACTATTATTACCAATTTGTTAAAAATAATCGAGTTTATACTTCAATTGAACAAAAAAATTATGCATTTGATATCGAAGTTATTGAAATAAACATAAATAATTTACAAAAGTATATGGGACTATCAGAATCGGATAAACAAAATCAAGATATAATGAAATTACAACCCTATATTGATATTCAAAGATTAATTGATGAATTTAGTGGATGGGAAATTTGGGACACTAATTATGATTTATTAAAATATTTGATGTATTATGAAATTATATATTTGTATACTTATTATGAACCAACTACTGAAAATGGCAATAAGAAAAATTATATATTAAGTATGTATTTGAAATATTTATACTCAAATAAAAAGATTGTGGAAGAAATTTCACCTTTAGAATCTCTTGGATTTAAAGTTGATGGGACTGATTTATTTGCAGCCAGAGATTATACATACTTTTCAGATGTTGTTCCAGTAACTAAATTTAAAAACACTTCACCAACTGGTTTCTACACTTATAGCTTTTCATTATACCCATTAGAAGATCAAAACTCTGGACACTTAAACTTTACCAACTTTGAAGACGTCACCATGAAAATTGAATCAAATGATTTAGTTGAATCAAATCCATACATGTTGCATACTATTGTGAAAGAATATAATATTATAAGAATAATGAGCGGGTTAGGAGCAACCGCATGGATTAATTAAATAAATTAAAAGATAATAATATTATTATTTTTTAATTTGATAAACTAATAAATTGATTAAATATTAAAACCTAATCCACCAAGTCCATTTGAAACTCTAAATAAATTGTATTGGATGCCATAACATCTTACCGATACTGGATTTTGATAGTTTACTAAAGAATTCATAGTTAGTTGTAAGTAAGAATCATCTATTTTACTAAAATTCATAGATCCAGATGGCTGAAGTTCCATTGGACTTAATCCAAATGAATAATAATATACCCCAAACTGTTTATTCATCAAGTTAGTTTGATAAATTGGAACATTTGTATAATATTGAACTGAATTTAATTCCATTCTATTTATCGAGTTAATAACTAATAAATTTTTATTTATCAAATATTCTTTACCAGTGGTATATGGAAATGAACTATAATTAAATTGATTATTCGCGGTTATATTTGACTGTAAAATACCTCTCCATGCGATAAATTTAACTGGATTAATAAATGGTATTTTATAACTAGAATTAGTAGATGATACTATTTGTTCGGGTAATGTTTGAACAACCGGAATTAAATATTCATGTGAATTATTTAAAAAATTATATCTTTCAAAGTTGTCCAAATAAATATAATTAACTACCAAATAAGATGTTAATAATGATGGTTTATTAAACTTAAAATAATCTTCATCCTTTACTACCACAGTATTTGGTTGAATGTTCATTTCGTATTTTGATATTTCTCCAATTAATTTTAATTTTGTATCTGAACTTGTTTTTGGAATAACAAATTTGCCTTTAATTGGGTTATAATATAATTTTTGATTAAGTGGATCGTAACTAACATATTCCCCTATTATTTTATTATTTTGGTACATTTGATAAAACTTTTCACCGGGATTAAATAGACAAAAATTATTTGACACATTAATAAAGTATGATGGTGATAATTTATAACATAAGTCGATATCATTGAAATCCACATGAATTTTAATATCGTGATGCGATAAAGCAATGAGTGGTAAACCCAATCCAGTATCTTGACAAAACCAAAATGATAGTGGAATATATAGGATACGACTGGATTTAGTTTTAGAATAGGATGTTAATTCTTCTATATTTCCAATCATTTTATCATAAGATTTACGATGTCCCATACTAATAGTCATTTCATTCCAAATATTAAGCCAATCCCCATAGTGCCTATCAATGATAGTTCCCCCAATTTCTATTTCAACATAATTGATTAAAGCTAAACCTACTTTTTCAACCCAAGCAAATTGTTTTATGTTACTGGAGTCACTAGTAAAATTTTCCATTTGAATGTTTGGTAATTCCACATATAAATAAGATTTTCCCATTAGATCAGCATTTTTACCAATATTAACAGTACATTTTCTTCCAAAATCAGGAGTTGTTTTAAAATATTGAGGGGTTGGTTCGATTGAATAATTTGTATGTCTTCTGTATGCAATTTTAAAAAATGTTATTTCTGGTTGTGCTGATAAAAATATATTTTCTTTGCCAACAGAAACTAATATTAAAAGTCCTAAGCCCATTATACATGAATTAGAAATTCCATCTTTAAATTATTTATTAAAAATTTTAAATATTAATAAATAATTATCTTATTTGTTTGGTTTAATTTGTTTAACCTAATAAGTTAGCAACAGATAATTCTGAAGTTTTAGATTCAGTCTTTTTGTCTTCTTTAGGGGTGTCTTTGTTTAAGGCTTCAGAAATAGATTTAATGATAGAGATTAAATCGGATTGTTTCTTAGAAACACGTTGGAAGTATTGGTTACGTTGATCAACAAATTCTTTGAGATGATCAATAGTGATAACACCTGCAGGGTCGTGTTGACCGTGGACTTCTAATAAGCTGGCATATTTTTCAGTCATTAAAACGAGTTTAACTAATTTAGTTTCTTTTTGTTTTAATTCATCAATTAATTTAGTGATTTTCTTATCATCATCAGCAGCAATTTTTTTACCACGACTGTCGAGTCTAGCAACTAAATTTAAGTATTGTCTACCTAAAACAGCATGTAATTGTTTGGAAGCATCAGCTAAGTATTGTTCGTTGTTTTCAATACCAGAACCACCAGTTAAGACAAGTGTAAAAGGAGTAGCAGTTGTGTTACTTAAACCTACTGATAATCTAACTCTGTTAGAAACGTCTTGTTGAGCAACACGCAATCTTTCGAATGAGCTAGGATCTGTGACATGAGCAGGATAACGAGGACTTAAACCCATTTTATTTAATCTGGTACCATTAAAAGCATTAGGGTTATTTATCATATTAGCATCAGTTGAACCAGTATAGTCTTTATTTAAGATACCAGGGTTGGTATTGACTTTTTTAACTAACATTTCAAGGTAACCTTGGAGTTTATCATTGGCAGCAATATTTTTATATTCAGGTTCAGAAAGTTTAGAAGTACTAGAAGCACCAACCATTTTAGCTAATTTTGTAATCCATTGGGTGTAGCTAATAACTCTATATAATTTACGACCAGCTGTTTCATCAACGTATTCTTCTTTATCGAATTCAAAAGCTTTTAAAGTTTTGAGAGCAATAGGAGGAAGCATTGAGTTAACTTCAGCTTCAGCATTAATCCAAAAATCTTTGGTTTTTAAGAATTCTTTGCATTGACTAACATCACCACCTTCTAAGCATTCTTGTAAGTAGTCACCACAACCTTTACCACCATGTTCACTAAAACCGGTACCAATACATTTAGCATCTACACTGAGTTTAAGAACAGCATCAGATTTAGAATCAACGGTATGTTCAACACCATTAGGGTCTTTCATGTATAAGCGACCATCAGATTTGCGGTAGTATTTGTATTCTTTAGGAACATCGTCTTGTTCGGAAAACCAAGATGATTCACCAGAAGGAACAGGACCTTCAGCAGCATCAGCTAATACTCTTTTAACAAAGAATTCGTTTAATTTGTAACTAAAAGTTCTGGATTCCTTAATGAATTTTTGGATTGATTTAATAATTTCAAGACCAGCTCTTTTAGCTTCTGTAGAAGTTGAACCAGTGTTTTTTGTTGTAACATCGTTGCTCAAAGCTTCTATATCAGCATATGGACCGGTTAAATTTGAAGAACCAACATTGAAAGAAACAGCACTCAATGGTACAAGGCCTTTAACTTTTTTAATTTCATTATCAGCATAAGCTGTTAAAGCCAAGAAATCAGTTAACTTTTTGACATCAGTTGTAGGAACAACAGCATTATCGATAACTGAGGCTAATTCGGTTGCTAAATCTGTAACATCCTTAAATTTATATGTAAAAGCTGATCCCCAATTTGAAGGGTTGCCTTTAATGTCTGCTGATTTGTTATCTTTCACTTCAGCTAATAATTTGGACAAAAGTAATTGAACTAATTCTTCAACAGAACCAGCTTTAGGATTTGCTACTGATCTAATAATATCCAAAACTTTAGCATCACCTGTATTATCAGCTCTTTGAGTAATAACGGATGCAACAAATCTAGTCCATGCAGGATGAACTTTATCGTCATTAATACCTTCTTTATTATCAAAGTAGCGAGCAATAAAACTTGGGTGGGTAGCATCTTTTATTTCAAGGTCTGAAGCAGCATAGTTAGCACGGCCACTAGCAATTCTAGATTTATTAGCAGCATGTTTTAATTCACTTAAGAAAAAATCAGAACGGTGATCACCAGATGTGTTAGTGAATAAAGGATAAAATTTTTCGTATTGTTTTACTGACATTTATATATATTAAGGTTTAGAAAATATTTTATAACAAAAAAAATTTTTAAATATTTTTTCCTAAATAAATAATTTTATCTTAGTTAATATAATGTTAAATCAAAAATATTTTGGTCTACCTTTATGGGTTTGGTTAGTTGTCGCTGGTATTGTCATATATAGTTATAATAAATCTCAAAGTCAATCTAAACCTAAAGCATCTGGTGAAACTAAAGTTTTAGCTGAAAAGAAAGAAAAATTTTCTGATGTTTCTACCACAAATTCAAATACTAAAATAAAAATATTTAATTTTAATACCGAATGGTGTGGATGGTCCAGAAGATTCCAACCTGAATGGGACGCTTTTACTAAAGCTATTAGTTCCGATAATAAATTAAATGACAAAGTTGAAGCATTTGATGTTAAATGTGACAATCCTGAAAAAGAATCCATGTGTGAAGCTTACGGGGTACCCGGATATCCTTATGTAATTGCTGAAGTAAATGGTAAACGCACCCCTTATAACGGGGAACGCACCGCTAAAGCCTTATTAGAATTTGTTAGCTCAATTTAACTTACCTAATCTAAGTATTTAAACCATATTAAACCAATACAATTTATGAGAATTTTTAATAATTTTCCATAAATTTTATTTTGTTATTAGTTCTGAAACTTTTTTAATTTCTTTATAAAATTCAAGCTCTTTAAACCTATTAACATCAAAGCCGGCGAAACCATTTAATGCACCAAACCATGTACCTCCTATAGAGGCAGTTGAGTCTGAGTCACCGGGATGCACAGATACCAGGGTCATAAATGTATCCCAATTATGTTGAACATTATCCACATCCAATGTTTTAGATCCAGGTGATGTCATTGATAATAATAAACAATCGTAAGCATAAATACATGAATCTAACCCAGAACCTCCCAGTCTGTTCCAGTCCCATTCAAATTTATTAAAACTTTGTCCTTTTAATACCATCGCTTTTATTTTAGGATTTGGGAAAAATCCAAGCAAAAAGTCTGCCCTATGATCAGGAAAAATAAAGTTATCAATTGTATTTTTATATTTGAGTTTGTTTACTCTGGTTTCTTGATATCTTTTCCAATAACCCATAAATTCATCCAAATCTTCCATGTTATGTTCAGGTGGATAGTGTTTTTCTAAAGTTTTGTTATTATATAACCCAATTAATTCCTCACACCATTTGTGCGCGGGTATACCATTTACTGCAAAAGCTGTAAATAGCGCGGTAACCATCCCACCCAAAAACCCAATATAATAATTATGTGTTAGTCTAGATGCACAGATAGATTCTTCAATTACCTTGTTAATATTTTTGTGCCAAACCAATCCAATTGGTCCAGTTCTCATTGAGGCACCATTACCACCCATATCTGATTTAATTGGTAGGGTTTTTATTGTTGAACCCCTTTTTAATAATTTTAATGTATCAATTGTATTTAAACCACTAACTCTTTTAGAATCTGATAATAAATCAAATGAATCAATATATGCATTTTTATAGTTGGATTCACCACCTCCTTTAACTACAGCATCAGCAGTTGCCAAAATCATAATGGTATCATCGGAAGCAATCCAATTTGTTAAATCAATATGATGAGATCCACCTAATATTGTATAATGATGTGTCAGAAATGCAAGAATATTAATGTATGTACTTAGGGTATATGTTTTTATGTTATAATTAAATTCCCAGTTTCCATTTTTAAAACCTAGGGTTTCAAAATATGATGCAAACATTAAACTTGCTTCTACTTTTTCATTGTATTTAACCATTATAAAATCATAAGAAAATATTATTTTATCTCTATTAAATACCATAACCATTTGCAATTTTTAAAATATGAGTTTTAACTATTTAAATGATTCCAAATAAAAAATCCAAAACTATTTAAACCAATTTTATTATATATTATTTATATATAAATGTCAAAGGTTGAAATCGATTTTAATAATCTTAAATATAATTTATACGAAATTTTAAATGTACCCGCTAATTCTGAAGATATTAAAATAAAAAAGAATTTTATGAAAATTATTAAAAATTTTCACCCAGATAAAAATTCAGATTTAGAAGAAGAAATTTATTATCATATTGTTTTGGCAAATCAAATTTTATTAAATAAAGATTCTAGAAAGAAATATGATGAATTTTTAGCTGGTACTGCAGAAACTTTTATGGAATTAAAACAATCATTTGATAAATCAATTAAAGACGTTGAACAATACTTTCCATCTAAAGACAATAGTAAAGCAGCATTTGAAAGCAAAATTGAAGAATTAAACAAAAAACATGGATTTAATACCACTGAAACTTCTGGTTCAATTATGGATCGTTTTAATAAAATTAAAGAAAAAAGAGGTGTGGAAGAAATTAATATTGAAAAAGAAGACTTTAAAACCATTGATGAATTTAATGATAAATTTAATGCTAATAAAGAAGATGGTGGTAAATTTAAAGATCAAATTGTTGAATTCAAAGGTAACCCATCTGAATTATCAACTTATGTAATTGGTGAAAATTATACCAATCTAAATGATTTGGATAAATTATACGTGGAAGACTCAGTTCAAGGATCTAAATATTCTAGTTTAGATCGCGCTTTTATGTTACAACCACAAACCCAAACTAACCTTAATAAATCAGTTGAAGAAAGAATGAAAGAATATCAAAACCAAACTGAACAATATAAAAATATGCAACCTACTGATTTTTCAACTAGAAAATTCGATGAATGGTAGAATAGTAGATAAATAAATAATAAATAACCAAATAAATAATTAAAATAAATAACTTTAATTATTTGTTTATGAAAAATCTGTTTGAGTTTCTTTTTCTATAAGAGTTTTTATATTGGATTCAATTGGTTCAATTTCTTTTTGTTTATTATTTTGGTCTGTGTCTTCTTCAAATTTAGCGGATGATTTATCAGGTTCATTAATTATTTTATTTATTTGTTCTGTTGGCTTATTATCTGATTTATTAATTTGATCTATTAATGGTTCTGGTTGTGAAACTAAAACTGAATCCAAGTCATTTTGTGAAACTGAAACTGAATCTGAATCAGAAACTAAATCCAAGCTATTTTTCAAATCTGATTCATTTTGCGAAACTGCAACCGAAACCAAGTTATTTTGTGAATCTAGGTCATTAATAAATTTTTGGGCAAATGTTTGACCCAATTTAATTATTTTTAGTTTTTTGTCACGGTCTAATTCAAAATTCATAAATTCTTGACCAAAATTATCTATTTGAACTATTTTATAATTACCTAATTTAGAATCTTTTAATGATATTGCATCAGATATTATACCAATAGATCCGTAAATTAAACTAAACATATTAATCGAATTATTACAACACCCGTTTTTAATATAAATACCAATAGTTGTATCAGGATTACAATATCTGAGGGGAAAGTTATTTATTAATCCACCATCAATATAATAGTCGCCATCAAATAATACTGGTTCAAATATTACTGGAACAGAACAACTTATTCTAATTGCGGTTATGACTGACATTGATGGATATGTTTCATAATTAAATACAGTTTCACAAGCCTTTGAAAAATTTGTTCCAATAATAGTTAATTTTTTACCAGTTAGCTTATAGTGATCAATAAAATTAATATCCTCCAAGTTATATTTTTCTTTTAAAAAATTTGATAACAGAATAATTATTTTTATGCCATTATTTAATCCATGCGACTCTAATAATCCATCAATAGATATATCAGATTCAAGTGCTTGAAAATTAAAATCAAGTATAAAATCGCCAATATCTTGAATTGAATATCCAATCGTAAATAAATAACTTAATATTGATCCTGCTGATGTTCCCACCCAATTGGTAATTTTGCTAATATTAATAAACGATTTATTTTGAAGATAGTCTAGGGCACCAACAAATGAAAAACCTTTCATACCTCCACCGCTTAAACATATTGTATCATATTCATTTGTTTTGTCGTTATTTAATGGCTTTTTATTAGGAGAGTTTGATTCATTACTTTTTGATTCATTGTTCATTTATTTTAATATTAAAAGTTTGCGATTCTTTAAATAAAATAATCTAATCTAATAGTATTATAAACATAACTAATGGTGAAAGCTGATGAACTCATAAAACAACAAAAAGAAAGAGAAGAAAGAAAAAAGGCAACTTTTGATAAAATTTATGTTCATATTGAAAAAAAAATTGTTACTGCAAGTGCAGGTGATTACTACTATACTTGGTATCAAATACCTGAATTTTTAGTTGGACTTCCAATGTATTCGGTTGATGAATGTCAGCAATACATTCAAAAAAAATTAAAATCAAATGGTTTTGACACCGATTTTTTCCCACCAAATATTATTCACATAAAGTGGTTTCCTAAAAAATCAAATTAGCAAGTGGTTCCCTAAAAAATAAAATTAACAAGTGGTTCCTTAAAAAATAAATTTTGATAATAAAATATTTTTATTAGCAAATAATATTATTTATTTGGAACTGGTTACGTTATTAATTAAATTAAAAAATAACAAAATAGAAATGCCAATTAAAATCAACACAATTGTGTCGCGATTATCTTCAATAATATCTTGAAAATTTTCAACTAATTGTGGTTTAAATTGATTTCTCATACGATTGTAACATTTTCTACAACTTTTGACATGAAGCATAAAATCATCACATGAATTTATTTCTATGTGATGATCGTCAAAACTGTCTGCCAATTTAACTTTATTAACAGGCTTAGATTTAAGTATTGGTTTGACTGATTCAAATGTTTCTATTTCTGTTTCTAAATTAATTGGTTCTTCAGATTTTTGTGGGGCAGGATTTCTTTGATTTATATATTGGTTTATTTCATTACTCATAGAATTGCATTTACTGCCCCATGCATCTTCTATTGAACAATAGTTCATATTCTATTGTTAAATGTTAGATAATAATTTCTAAATTAAAATATAATGAATTTTAATAAAATCCATGAATTAAAATCAAATAATTTATTTAAATTATTTTTATTAATTAGTTTATTTTTATTATTTAAAACCAATAAATTATTAGGAAGTATTGTAGCTGTTTTTGGTATTGTATATTATTGTAATTGTTTTTCTGACACTGAAAAATTTATAGAACAACCTGTAACAATTGAAAAAGCAATCGAAAACATTAAATTAAATAATTTAAGCTACAGTCATAAGATTAATATTATTAGACTTGAAGAATTAAGTTATCAACTTGGTAAAAAAGCCCAAAAAGATAGAAAACTATTTGAGTCCATAAAAGCCAGTGCAATTAAAATTTATGGAGAAATTCAAAAAAATACTGAATTAGCAGAATTTTTAAAATTTAATAATTTAATAAATGGGGAAGGTTTACCTGTTTTTATAAACGAATCAGCTGAAGTTTTATTAGTAAATGAAATTAAAATAATATTAATTACAATGAAACCAAATGATTTTGAAAAATTAATAATATAAAATTTTATAATAAACTAATTTTTAAAAATAAATAAAAAAAATCTAAATAATATTATATCTAGTATGGAAGTTGCTAATAACAAATATGTATCTACTGCTATAACCATTGGTTTAGGCTTATATGCTGCTTTATTAGGTCCAAATTTACCTAAATTTGTCAAAGACTTATTCACAAACACTTTATTTAGAATTTTAGTTTTATTTTTAGTTGTTGTTAGAGGCAATAAAGATCCTCAAATGGCTATTATGATTGCGGTTGCTTTTGTTTTAACTCTTGACTATATTTACGTTAGAGATGCTAAAGAAACTTTTCAAATGATTGAAGGTATGGGATGTACAGGCGAAGCAGCAAAGAAAGTAAAATGTGAAGGTCAAGGCGGTGAATGGTCTAGTTCTCAATGTAAATGTATTTTTTAAACAATAATTTTAAAAATAATTAACTTTTTAATTTATTATAAAAAGATATTAAATTAAAAACAATAAATATTTTCTATATAAAATATATATTATGGAAATTTCCAATAATAAATATGTATCAACAGCCATTACAATTGGTTTAGGTTTATATGTGGCATTATTAGGTCCTAATTTACCTAAATTTGTCAAAGACTTGTTCAATAATACATTATTTAGAATATTAATTTTATTCTTAGTAGTTGTTAGAGGTAATAAAGATCCTCAAATGGCTATCATGATTGCTGTTGCTTTTGTTTTAACTCTTGACTACATTTATGTAAGAGATGTTAAAGAAAAATTTGCTGATATGCCCCCATCTGGTGGCAATACATCTGGTGGTGCTCCTGGTAATATAACTGGCGGTAATACAACTGGCGGTAATACAACTGGTGGCAATACATCTGGTGGTGCTCCTGGTAATACAACTGGTGGTAATACAACTGGCGGTAATACAACTGGCGGTAATACAACTGGCGGTAATACAACTGGCGGTAATA
>JACCDH010422370.1_pt1 | contig 58576 bp, 9 predicted proteins | sample 7442481 | NCBI WGS metagenome assembly JACCDH01 (sample SAMN15323433, study PRJNA562643) | freshwater metagenome | isolation source: river surface water | place: USA:Blue River Watershed | collected 2017-08-15
GGAGCTGTGTTGCTCGAGGAAAACAATTGGCAGCCGACATGGCCTGAGTTTGTTATGCCGTTGTAGGTTTGAGCGCCTGGGAATGTGAGGGATTAGCTACCCAGTTGGCTGACACCGCCCGAACCTGCGATGTCTTGGGTCACGGTCAAAGCATCGGTGCGGTCGAATGCCAACGTGCCTGTGACATCCACTGCGCCAGTACCGAGTGAGCCTGTGGTACTACCGTTGCCCACCTGCAAGGTGCCCGCACTGATGGTTGTACTGGTGTAACTGTTAGCGCCAGAGACCACCATGGTGCCGTTACCAGATTTGGTCAGCCCACCCGTGCCTTGAATCACACCTTCGTAGTTCAAGCTCTTAGAGGCATTCACTTGGAAGGTGCCGCCATTGCTGGTCAAGGTGATACCACGGTTGGCATGCAGCGTGAAGTTTTCTGTGGCGTTGAAAGTGCCGCCATCAATGGTGATCAAGTCAGCGGTCACGCTGCCTGGCGCGGCACCCAAGTAGCTATCGCTGGCCACGCGCAAGGTACCGGCCAGTTCAATCTTGCCGGTGTAGCCCGTTGCAGCATTGGCCACCACTGTGCTGCCTGTTGGAATGACAGCCAAGGCCACGTTGCTGAGGTTAGGCAACACACCAGTTTGGGCCAGGTTACCTGTCACCGCCCAATTGGCACCGTCATTCCAGTTTGCACCTGCGGCACCCACCCATGTGGCGGATGGCAGTTGAACAATGGTGCCCACACCCGTTTGCACAGGGCCGCTGTCCCAAGCATAGTTATTGGCATCTGCACCTGTCAGCGTGACACCTGTCGCAGTCACCACACGTGTGGTCGACACATTGGGCGAGTCATAGGTGCCCGTGATTGCGCTCACTGTCACCGCATCACTGCCGTACACCACATTGGGGGTCACGCCTGCAGTCAGGATGCTGGCAGACACGTTGCCATCGTAGGTTTTGCTGGCGGTCAATGCACCGCTCAAGGTCACCAACTTGCGGTCAATCGTCACAGGTGAATTCGCCACTGTGATGCTGTAGTTGTTGAAGTTGGCTGTGCCCGTTGACGCTGTGATGGCCGTCATGAAGTTATTGCCGTTGCTCGCCACATCCGCATGCTGCGCCACCACGGCGGTGGGCACCATGGTCTCGGCGCCAACCAAACCAGTCACCGTCACCGCTGTTGGAACCAAAGCTGTACTACCGCTGTATGTGGCGCGCACCGTCACGACCAATGGCATCTTGTCGATCGTGATGTTGTAGCTCGCGCCATCTAGGGTGTATTTGTCGCTGGTGATGCTGAATGTGTTTGTCATCAAGCTGGTGTAAGTGGCAGCGTTGGCACTGCTCACCGTGGCAGCGCCACCATTCAAGGTCACCACATCACCTGCCACAACACCCGCCACACTGTAGGCATTGCTTGTATTGAACGATGTATTGCCATCGTAGTCTTTAGACATCGTCAGCGTGATGGGCGCCTTGGTAATGTCACCTGTACCTGTCAAAGTGGGCGAGCTGAAAGCGTAGCCATAAATCGTTTTGTTGCTAACGGGGTTGAATGCCGTCACGACCATGCCGTTGACTTCAACGGTTTTGCCTGTACCTACACCTGCAATCGTGGCTGCTGTACCCGAAGTGGTGTAACGGCTATTGGTCGTTTGCGTGACCGTCAACTCATCGCCATTGAGTAAACCCGTCACTGAGATATTGGCGGGAACCAACACCACACTGTCCGTACCGTCATAAGGTTTGGACATCGTGCCTACCAACTGACCCGTGATGGGTGGTGCATAGGTGTAAAGCAAACCATTGCCAGTGCCCAACACGGCGCTGGTGCCGTAGGTGGCACCGTACTGAATAAAGTTGTTTGGCAGATTGGCATCGCTGTCGCCACCATTGGCCAGGGTATTCAGCGGTGCGGCGTTAGCGCTCCAGACCAACCACTTGTATGCATTCGAGACAGACAACGCATTTGCACCCGCCAAGTTGATGAACTTGGTGCCAGCCAACACAATATTGCCCGTGGTGGTGGCAATGCCCTGCCCGCTCATGAGCGTGAGGTCTGCAGTGTTAGCAATTGTCACGTTGCCCGTTGCGTTGATCGCGCCCACGTCCAGTGCCGCGCTGTTTTTCACATGGAGCGCGCCCACCGTGGAACCAGTTGTCAAAGTACTGATCGTGTTGTTGGCATTGCTCAGCGTGATGTCTCCAGGCCCATCCATCGTGATGCCATAGCTGTTGTCATCCACAACGCCCGACAAAGTCAGTGCCGTACCGGGCACCGACAAGGTACTGGCAGCACCTAGGCTCACTGCACCAGCCAAACTGCTTGAGCCTGTTGACACCTTCAGCGTGCCGCCATTGACCGTCAGCGCCTCAGCACCCACCGTCACGCCTTGCAAGTCCAGCACAGCACCGCTGGCCACTGTCACACCGCCAGCGCTTGTACCTAAGCCATTGTTATGCGTCACCTCAAGCGTGCCTGTGTTGACCGTGACGCTACCTGTGAAGGTGTTGTTACCCGACAAGATCAGCACGCTGTTAGAAGTGTCTTTCTCAATACGCCCTGCACCACTGATAACACCGCTGAGCTCATGGTCCACGCTGCTGCTGTCCAACAACGTAGCACCTGCGGCAATAGCAATGTCAGCTGCGTAGCTGCCTGATGTCAAGCTCGATGCACCTGCCAACTTCAAAGTGCCGGCAGAGATCGTGGTGTTGCCGCCATAGGTGTTGGCCGCGGTCAAGCTCAACACACCCGCAGCGCCTTTGGTCAGTGTGGTGGATGCTCCTGAGATCAAACCCACAGTGCCCGAGGTGATGGGGTTCAACGTCACAGCTTGTGTGGCGTCAATGCTCAACACCGTCATTTCATCGGCACTCACACTCACCGCGGTCAAGTCAGTCGCACCACCGCCAACGGCACTAGGTAGGCTCACGTCACCTGTGCCCGCCGTGATCGTCAGTGCTTTAGCGGCTGTGCTGGATGTCAACGTACCGCTCATGCCCACATTCGCCCCGCCCGTCAGTGCACTGCTGAACAAGAAGGCGTTACCCGACCCAGCCAACACCACGTTGCCTCCATAAGTTTGGGCACCAGCTGAAGTCACTTGGCTGCCACCCAAGGTTGCAAGACCCGTCACATTCAGAGTGCCCAAGCTTGTCATGGAGCCGCCGGTGGTCAAGGGGCCATTCACGGCAAGGTTGTATTGACTGCCCGAGCCTGCCACCGTCGAGGCGGTGGTCACTTGCGTGCCCGTCAGCGTGGCATTCGCGCCCAACGCCACCAAGCCGTTATAGGTTTGAGCCAACGCGCTGGTGTAAGTGCCGCCCGACAACGTGAACGTGGTGCCGTTGTTGGCGATACCGTTGAAGGTCATCAAGCCAGCGTTGCTTGCCGTGGTTTTGCCGTAGACCAATGATGTGTTCACATCAAATGCAGCCGCCGTTGTCACGAACTCTAAGGACGAATTGGTGGGCAACGTAGACGAGAACACCGCACGGTTGTTGGTGCCTGCAATAGCGCCCATGGTGTTATCCATGCTGGTGTCCAAAGCCGTCATGCTCACATCGGCCGTGCGCAGCTGCGTCAAACCTTGAATGACTTTACCCAAGCCAACGCCTGTGCCATCAATCACCAAGTTGCTGCCGGTCATCACTTGGGTGTCGCTGTAAGCCATTCCCACCACCGTGTTGCTGCCACTCAACCGCAGGGTTTGGGCCAGCTTGGTGCTACTGTTGATCACCAGTTTGGCATCAGCAAACAAAGCGCCGCCCGCTGTGTTGGCAATCAAGGTGTAGAAGTACCCGTTGGCACCCGTGGTCACGTTACCGCCATTGAGCAAGTAACCGTTGCCATAAATACCCACTTGCGCGCCCACGGCCTTGGTCGTGCCATCCGCCAAATAGGCGTAGCCCGAAATGGCTTGAGGTGCGGAAGAACCATAAATAGATTTGAGGTATGGATACAAGCCTGTACCTGTGCCCCAAGTTCCAGGCAGCCAATTGGCATGTGGCAATGCACTCAACAACGAGGCTGTCGCTAAGCCCGTGGCTGGGCCTGTTCCGCCCACGCCTGCAGCATCCGTGCTCATGCCTGTGGTGGTGCTGTCGTAGTAGAGGTTGTTGCGAATCACCCAATACGTGGTGGTTTGGTTAGGTGACACACCTGTCAACGTGGTACCCGTACCGACTGAACCGAAAGTGGCGCCCACGTTGCTGGTACCCGTGATCAAGCCCGTGGCATAGCCGTTGGTGAATGTGCCGCGACCGGCATAGCCCACCAGTCCACCCACGTTGGTGGTTCCGCTGACTGCACCTGAGGCATAAAAGTCCTGCACCACGCGGGCATAGTTCACGGCATCCACATACCCAATGAAACCACCTGAGTAGTCACCTGTGGCTTTGACCATACCCGTGGCGTAGCTGCGATAGACGCTGCCGCTGTAGGTCATTTGCCCCATAAAGCCCCCCACCGATGTGGTACCCGTGACCGAACCTGCAGCACGTGAGTCGGTGATGCTGCCTGTGGTGTTGAAGTAAGCCACAAAGCCACCCGCGTTGGCGCCTGTGCTGGTCACATTGGAGTTGCCATACGATGAGGTGACGTTGCTAGAGCTGTACATGGCACCTGCAAAACCACCCACATTGCTTGCGCCTGTGACAGTGCCAGACGAGCCAGATGTGCTCACGTTGGCACTGCCATCCATGCGCCCCATAAAGCCGCCCACTTCGGTGCCGGTACCGATGACGATGGTGTTTGAGCTAGATCCAGACACAGCCATGTTGGAGCCCGAGCCGATGAAACCGCCTACATAGCTCACACCTTTGACACCAAAACTCACGTTGGCAGTGCCATTGAAATACGTACCTGTCGTGGCGTTGTTGGCAACCGAATTAGAAATATTGGTCGAGTAATTGGTGACTGAACCAATCAAGCCGCCCACTGAGCTGCCTGAACCACTGACCCAACCATTCGCAGCGGTGTTGGTGATGGTGTTGCGGTAGTAGGCCTGCCCCAGCAAACCACCTACGTTGCTACCGCCTTGCACATTACCAAAAGCGGTGGCGTTGTTGATGCGGGCATCCAATTCAAGGTAGCCCACCAAGCCGCCGGTGTTGGTGGTGCCCGACACATTGCCCGAGGCATAGGCCAAAGACACCACGGTGTTGTTATAGGCATAACCTAACAAGCCGCCCACGGTGTCGCTGGCTGCCGTCACATTGCCCGTGGCATAGGTCGTGCTGCCAACAGTGGCCGTGGTGCCCGTGATGCTGCCCGAGCTGTAACCAACCAAGCCACCCACATACGACAAGTTGCTTTGCACCTCGCCGGTGCTGAAGGAGTCGGTGATGGCGGCTGAATTACGGCCAATCAAACCACCTGTTTGGTGCGAGCCTTTGACCAGCAAACCAATGTATTTGTTGTTGCTAGAGGTTGCGGCAGACCAGCCAATTAAGCCACCTGTGTAGTAGCCGGCATAGTTAACCGTGGCACCTACTGTGTGGCCCGTGACTTTGCCGGACACATACGTATTTCTGACTGAACCTGAGTAGGCGTAACCAATCAAGCCACCCGCATAGTCGTTAGATGCCTCGACGTTGCTGGTGGCATAGGTGGTGTAGGTGGTAGTCCCCGACACAATTTCACCCACAGCACCGTCTGAGCGGCCAATCAATCCACCCACATACGACACACCCTTGACCAAGCCTACGGTGTGTGAACTGGTATTCAAACTCGACCCTGAGTTTTCTAGCCATCCCACCAAACCGCCGGTGTAATTGCCTGTCGCTGTGACTGCACTGGTAGAGCTAGAAGTCGTGAGCGAACCACTGTACAAGCGTCCGACCATGCCCCCCACATAGTTGACACCATTGATGGCGCCCGACGAGGTGCTGTTGGTCAATGTGCCGGTGTTCAAACGCCCCACCACACCACCCACGTGCGTGCCACCCGTCACGTTGACAGAGGACGTGGCGAGGTTAATCGCGTTGGTGGTGGTATTTGTAGCGTTGATCAAACCCACAATGCCGCCAACGTTGCTACCGCCGCCGTTTGAGCCACTACCAGAAACTGTGTCGCCCGGATCGGGTGTGTACGCAATGTCACTGCCTGTGACTGTGCCAGCAGCAGTCGCGTTGGTGATGGCACGCAAGAACGAGGTACCCACCTCAGTGCCCACGTTCAACTTGCCCAACACCGAAGCATTTGCCATGGTCAAACCGTCCAAGGCTTGGGTCACGGTGCGGCCATTCAAATAACCAATGAAACCTAAGTTAGAGGTGTTTTGGCTCAAAGCCAAATTCGTGATCGTCTTGCCGTTTGCATCAAAGTAACCCGACACATAGGGCACATACACACCCGCATCCATCGTGATGTTGTTGCCCAGCTTGAACTTCAACGTGGCTTGGTCTGCGTACCCCAAGTAATTCTTCAAATCTGCCGATGACGTCAAGCTGTAGTAGCCATTGCCGTCCACGCCACCAAAGTAGGTACCCAACTTGGCGGTGTCGGTGATAGCCAAACCATCCAGCGCAGGTGTGAACCAATCGGTGTGTTGCGTGCCAAACAAACCACCGGCGGTGATGAGCCCCGTCACTGCAACGCGTGTGGCTGGGCTGGCTGGCGTGAAACCTGTGATCGACACCGCATCGATGTTGTAGTGCGCATTCACCAGTGTGGCGCCTGGTGTGACAAAGCCCACCAAACCGCCGTAGTTCACATCTGCCGTCACAGCACCCGTTGAATAGGTGTTGTAAATAAAGGCAGAGGTATCGGCACGGCCAACCAAGCCACCCACGTCATAACGGCCTGTCACAGCACCTGCTGCATACGAATACTTGGTGCCATTCACGGGCACTGAACCCGCAGCACTGTCGCTCGCCTGAATCGTGCCTGCGAGCTTACCGACCAAGCCACCCACATAGTCCATCGTGCCAGTGACCGGGCGAACCGTGAAGGAACCCTTAATAACTGCCGTGCTGTTGGTCATACCGACCACGCCGCCCACAGAAGAAGCACCGTTCACCGTGCCTGTGATGTAGGACGAGTCAGACAATGTGCCCGTATCCAAGCTACCAATCAAGCCGCCCACGTAATACGCGTTCGAACCTGAACCATTCACCACGCCTGACGCATACGAATTAGCCACGTTGCCCGTGGAATACCCCACCAAACCACCAATTCGCTGTGCCGATGCACCAGTGGCCGTGACGATACCTGTTGCATAAGAATCAGTGATCGTGCTGCTCGATGTGCCTACCAAACCGCCCGTGCGGTCAGAGCTGCTGCCCGTTGATGTCACGTTACCGGTGGCATACGAAGCCGTGATGGTGTTGCTGGATGAGCCCACCAAACCACCCGTGTGGTGTGATGTATTGGTCACGTTGCCGGTCGCATCAGAGTTGCTGATGGCACTGCTGCTAGCACCCACCAAGCCACCCACGTATTGACCGCTGCCCGTCACCAAACCTGTGGCGTTGCTGTTGTCGATACTGTTACCCGTTGTGTTGCCAATCAAGCCACCCGTGTAACCACTGCCGCTGCCCGTGACGTTACCAGTCGCAGTGGAGTTGGTGAGCTTGCCGCCGTAGGTGCCGCCGTTGTAGTTGTTGTAAAACGTCGAGAAGACACCTATCAAGCCGCCTACCTGGCTGCCGCTGCTTTGAATCACCGCACCCGAAGCAGAGAGGCTGTCAAACACAGAACCGTTCACGCCACCAATCAGGCCACCCACATAGTTGCTGGTGCTGGTCACTGCACCTGATGCCGTGGAATAGCTCAAGTTGGTCACATCGGTGGTCACACTCACGCTGGGTGAAAAACTGTATTGACCAATCAAACCACCGGCGTACTGGCCCGACGCAGTCACAGCGCCCGAGGCAGTGAGCAAGGTACCCAAGTTGTTCGTCACATTGGCATTGTTAGGCGCATAGCCAGAGTTGTAATAACCAATCAAACCGCCCACTCTGTTGGTGCCATTGACTGGCACATTGCTACTCAAATCGGTGGCAGCCACACCTTCCATCCAACCCACCAAGCCACCTATAAAACCTGTGCTCGGTGTCACGTTGGTGTTGGTGCTGCTCGTGTTGGTGACTTTGGCCGTTGTGGCTGCGGCTTGGAAAGAGTCGGTGTTGTACATCACACTCTGACCCACATAGCCTGCATAACCACCGATGTAGTTTGTGCCGCTCACGTCCACCGCCACAGTACCCACGCCACCTGAAATGATGGCGTTGTAAGCAGAACCAACGGCCGTGCCGACATACTCCAAGCCGGTCAACACCGTGGCATTGGCCACCTTCAAATCGGTCAAGGTGCTCTTGTAAACAGCGCCAAGGAAGCCGGTATGCGCTGTTGCCCGCGTGAACGTGAAGTTGTTCACGCTGAATGTGTTGCCCTTGAGTTCTGTCGCCCCGAAATACGGCAAATACGCTGTGGTGGCATTGCTCATGTTCAAGTCGTTCGCCAACTTGAAGGTGTAGCCGTTCACAGCACCACCCGTGGCAGATTGTGTAAACGCCAACAACTTGCTCAGGTCAGACAAACCAGCGCCGTCGTTCACCGTCGAAATCAAATACGCGCCTGTGCCATCTTGGGTCAAACCACTGCTGGCGATCGACATGGGCAAACGAAGCGATGGCGTCACCACCACAGTGGCACCGCCCTGCTTGGCCCAAGCGTCGTATTGGCTGGTGTACAAGCCACCCACCGTCAGTACAGAAGCGCCATTGATGGTGCTGTTGCCCATGTCGTAGTAGCTGTTGCTGAACCAAGTACCGGGCACCATGTAGCCGACCAAGCCGCCAAAGTTGGCTGGGTTGGCATCGGTGGTGATGTCGCCTTCGTAGTACGCGTTTTGCATCGAGCCGCCCACCGAGCCACCACTGGTGCCCATGCGCCCCACCAAGCCGCCTACAAATGCAGTGCCTGTACCTGAGCCAGAAATGCTGATGTTGCCGATGGCATACGCGTTTGAAATCGTCGCACGTGATGCAGCGTCACCCACCAAACCACCAAAGAAGCGTTTGTTGGCCGTGACGCCTGTGCTGGAAATACCACTGGTCACCGAGCCGTTGGTGATGTCCACCGTGTTGGCGTAACCCACCATGCCGGCAATGTAGTTGCCAGTCCCTGTGATGCTGGTGCTATTGACCGTGGCATTTGTGACCGACACATAGACGCCATAGCCCATCAAGCCCGCCACATAACTGCTGGTGCCGGAGCCACTGATGGTGGGCACATCCACAGACACGCTGCTGAGGTTGTGGCTATAGCCAGCCGTGGTGGTGCCGCCAATCAAGCCACCCACATAACCACCGACACCGGTGATAGATGCAGCTGTCACACTGGTGTTGCTCAGCGTTGCATAGTTGCCTACATAACCCGCAATACCACCCACATAGGCATTAGATCCGCTTGCCGTTGTTCCAGTTACCTTCGTATTTGCGTAGGGCGATAAAGCTGACCCGTACAACGGAATATTCGTGCCGTTGGACTGCACAGTGATGGACTCACCACTGCGACCCATCATGCCGCCCACTTGGTAAGTGCCCTGCACGCCCGTGTTGCCAGCGATATTGACGTATGAGTTGTAAATAGTCGTGGTCCAGTAGTTTTCGCCCACCAGGCCACCCACACTGGGGCCCAAGCTGGTGACACCCGAGCCGCTGTAGTTAGAGCCATAGATATAGCCATTGCCATAAATCAAACCGGCCAAACCACCTACTTGTCCTGCTGTGTTAGTGCCATTCACCGTACCTTGCGCAGATGAATTTCTGATGGTCAACCCGTAGCCGTTATCCATGAATCCAAGCAAGCCACCAACGCGGGTTGTACCTTGGATGTTGCCTGTTGAGCTAGACCCAACCACAGTGAGGTTACCCGTATAGGTGTAACCCACCAAGCCACCCACGTGATTGGCGGTGCCAGTGACTCGACCTGAGGTGCTGGATGTGTTGATGGTCGAGGTGCCAATTTGGTAACCCACCAAACCACCCACCGCATAGGTGCCGCTCACATCACCGCTGGTGGTGGCAGAGGTGATAGTGCCGTTGCTGTAATACCCAACCAAACCACCCACGGTGTCTGTTGTGCCAATGACGTTACCTGTGGTGCTGGCGGTGGTGATGTTGCCTGTACCCGTGACATAACCCACCAAGCCACCCACGCGGTAGGTGCCAGACACGTTGCCGCCAGACGTGGACACGTTGGTCAACGTGCCACTGCCGTAAACGCCCATCAAACCGCCCACTTGGTACGACGTGGTAGCGGCCACAGCACCTGTAGCAAACGCGTTGGTGATATTGGCTGAGCCAACTTCACCGACCAATCCACCCACGCTGTAGTTGTTGCCGGTCACAGTGACGTTACCCACTGAGTCGACGTTGTTCATGGTGCCCGTCATGGCACCAAATGCACCACCCACCACTGAGCCTGTCGCAGTGACGTTACCCACCTTGTGCACATTGGTGACCGTCATACTGCCACTGCCCACCACACCGCCCACAAAGCTGGTGCCCGTCACGTTGGTGTTCAACACATAAATATTGCTCAACGTGCCTGAACCTGCTGTACCCAACAAGCTGCCCAAATAGCTGTTGTTGCTGCTAATGGTGTTGGCAGCTGTGACAGCATCCATCACCACGTTGATCATGCTAAAGCCGCTGGCAGCACTGGCCACCAAAGCACCGGTATTCGTGCCACCAGACAAGGTGACACCGCTCAAGCGCACATCACGCACTTGCGCACTACCGGTGGTGCTGTAGAACAGACCCACGTTGGTGGTGCCCGTCAAGCTCAGCCCTGTGACGGAATGGCCTAGGCCCGCGAAAGTGCCGTTGTACGCGGCATTGCCCGTGCCCAAGATACGCATGTTGGTGTACTTTGCGCCACCAGCTGCACCTGTGGTGGTAAATGTGCTGGCATTAATGTTGTTAGCCAACGCAAAGTTCAAGTTGTTGCTACTTGTGCAATTGGCTGCGGTGGCGCAATACAACGTGGTGCCAGATGCACCTGTTGATGTGAACGCATCCACCAAGGTGTAGCTCTTCAAAGTCGCGTTGTTTTGCGTCGTGAAAGTGGATAGTTTTGAAGCAAAGTTAATGGCGCCCGTAAAGCTGGCCGTCAGCCCAGCGCCCGCACCAGAAGACGTCAAGCCAAAGTTGTAATCGCCTGTGCTGTTGGCCTTGTTATAGACCAACGCAATGCCCGAGGCGGCTGTGGTGCCGTTGACGTTGATAGGCGCGTTGATGTTGATGTTGCGCGACGCCGTGAATGTGCTGATGTTTTCACCGCTGAACGTGACGGGACCAGTCAGCGTGATGTCGCCTGTGCCTGCGCCCGTCCCTGCGGTCACAGCCAATGAATAAATGCCGCCGTTGACCGTGCCTAAAGTTAAACCGGGGGTGCTGATGAATGTGCTGTTGGCCGTCAGCGTAATGGGGCCAGTCACTGACGCTGCGGTTGCAGCTGTATTGAATAAAGAACCACCTGAACTAATGCCTGTGCCAGCCACAGACAGCGCGTTGGATAAGGTGAAACCGTATAAATCGATGGCTGCGCCATTGACCACTGTTGCATCTGCGGTGCCCAACGCGCCACTGGTCACCGCGCCCACCGTACCCACCGACGCAATGCCCACTTTCAAGGAACCCGCTGAAATGGTGGAACCACCAGAATACGTGTTGCCACCCGAAAGCGTCATGGTGCCACTGCCCGACTTGGTCAGGCCCCCCGTACCTGCAATGACGCCGGCATAGTTCAGGCTTCTAGTGGCATCAACTGTGAATGTGCCACCGCTGGCACCTAATGTGATGCCACGGTTTGCATTCAATGTGATGTTATTGGTCGCCAACAAGGTGCCGCCGTTGAGCGTGATGGCATCGGCCACCGCTGCACCAGGCGCAGTGCCTAGGTAGTTTTCAGTGCCCACCGACAAGGTGCCACCATTCACCTGCACCTTACCGGTGTAGGCGTTGGCTGTGTCGGCTGTCACTGTGGCAGTAAATCCAGTAGGAATGATGGCCAAAGCCACGTTGTTGCCATCGGGCAAAGCACCGGTCCTGGTCAGGTCACTGGTCAGTGCCCAGTTGGCGGCAGTCGACCAGTTGCCATTGGTGGCGCCCACCCAAGTGACCGAGGCTTGCTGAGTGATGTCACCTGTGCCCGTGACGGACGATGCAGGATCCAAAACGTAGTTGGCAGACCCTGCACCTGCCAAGGTAGCACCTGAGACCGTGAAAGTTTTACCCGTGCCCACATGACGGTTCGCAAAAGCACCCGACAAACCCGCAAGTGTGACCACGTCACCGTTCACCACACCCGACAAACTCGTACCAGCGCCGCTGACTGTGACCGACGTCAAGCCGTCGTAATCCTTCGTGGCTGTGAACGTGCCCGACACCGTGAGGTATTTGGGCGTGAGCGTGAGCAAGCCTACGTTGCTGTAAGTCACCACAAAACCGGGCTTAACCACACCGCCACTGGCCGTGATGGCATAAGGCCCGCCAGCCACGGTGGCTGTGGTGGTGTTACCCAGCGAGGCCACGGTGGGATTGGTACTGAACAAGTCAGCTAAGGTGTAACTGTTGCCATTGGCAGATGTCAAATAAGGCCCGCCTGCCCCACCGCCTGCAGCAGAGATAGAGAGATAAGACGATAAATCTAGAGCGCTAGCACCATAGATCTTGGTGGCATCCGTGGTGGCCACAGTGGCATTGACGGTTTGGCTGTTGGTAGCGAATACATAACGGTTGCCGCTACCCACACTGGCAGGTGCTAGGGTGCTGTAGGTGCTCCCCCAGAAGGCCAAGTTGCCGCTGCTTAAGCTACCAAACGTGTTGGTTGTGGGATCGTTGCTGTAAACAATCCAGCGGTCATTAGCACCCGCATCGGTCGTGCTGATGGCGTTTGCGCCAGCGTTGTTGATGAAATTGCCAGTCGCTGCCAACACCATATGGCCACTGGCTTGGCTGTTGGTGATAGCCGCGCCTGTGTCCAACGTGATGTTGCCGCCAGTCTCAAGTGTGGCGCTATCTGTGAAGGTGACTGCACCCGCCACACTGACATTGCCCGCCGAGCTATTGCCTAAGGTAATGCTGCTAAACCCATCGCCAAACACACGCGAACCGCCGCTGAACAAGCTGGCCCCTAACGACAACGTGCCGCTGCCAGTGCCCAAGCCCATCGATGTCCCTGCGGTCAACGGTTCGACCGTCAATGCGCCCGTGCCCAACACGCGGTTGGTGGCGACCGAATCGAAGTTGAGGGTGTTGGCTCGCAGCGTGATACCACCACTTTGTGTGACTGCATCGCCCAAGGTGTTGGTTGTGCCTGAGCCAGACATGGCGATGCCGTCGCTGCTGCCATTGAGGCCTGCTGTACCAATAAGCGTCAACGTGCCTGAGGCAGACTTGATGGTGGAGCCCCCCGATACGTTCACACCATCGTTATTGGTACCCGCAGCGTTCTTGCCACCGCCCGTGCCCGTGATAGAGACCGCACCACTGCCCGTGCCCGTGATGGTGGAGCCATAAAGAAGCACGCCGTAGTTGTCAGCACCCGTGCTACCAGAACCACCCGCAGTGCCGGTGACGCTGATCGTGCCGCTACCTGAGATCGCGGCACCCTCTAAACCGACACCCCAGTTACCCAAGTAGTTACTACTACTAGCAGCTCCTGTACCCACAAGCGTGATGTTGCGGCCATTCAAAGAGGCGCCCGCAAAGAAGCGCAAACCGATGCCGTAGTTGGCAGCGCCGCTAGAAATACCCCGCAGGGTGATATCACCATTGCCCGCATTGAGCGTGGCGTAAGTCAAATTAACCGCTTGCAAGCCATAGGCTGATCCTGTGGGCGACGCAATGCCTGCACCACCACCCATCAGGATGTCGCCGCCATTGGTGGTGAACACACCGTAGTTGCCAATGGTGTTGGTGGACACAATTGCGCCCGCACCGTTGGCGTCGCTGTCAGACCAGAACACTTGTCTGCCACCGTTGGTGGTGATATCCACACCCGAACCTGTAGTGATATCGCCACTCGCTTTGAGCAAAATTTGCGCGCCAGCTCGGGTGCTTGAGAGGTTGGCGTTGACGTTGATCGTGCCAGCATAAACATTGATCGGTCCACTGATGCTGGTGGCGCCACCAATGGTCACCGTATCGGTGTGGGCTGTAGTGCCGAGGTCTTTACCAATGGTCAAGCCCGTCACATCGGACGACACCGCAAAGTCTGTGATGGGGTAAGTGAGCGACGTGAAGTTGTCGCCATAGGGCTGAATCGTTAGCTTGCCTGAGGTGTTGACTTGCAGGCCATTGCCCGCGGCCAAGCTCATGCTGTTGTCAGTGATGGTGATGTCGCTGCTAGAGCTGGTGACCAAGGTGCCCGACTTATAGCCAAGGGTGGTGACTGAGGTATCTGCTTTTAAAGGTCCGCCCGATGTGGTGCCCGTGAGGGTGATTGCGCCACTTGCCGCCAAAATATTGTTGGCGCCTGAGAAGATGAAGTCATAAGTAGACCCAGTCCCCGTCAAGCTGACGGAGCCTGTTCCGGTAGCTGCCAAGGTGACGGGCTTAGAGGCGGTACAGCAAAAAATAATGCCGCGGTTATTGGTGCCACCCGTGCCAACACCCGTAAGCGAGATGTTGCCATTGTTCGTTTTGAGTAAGGTATTGGCGTTGCCGTTCGACCCCCAGTACCCCAAAAAGATGCCCGAGGTGTAAGTTGACCCGCTGGGGCCACCTACACCGTCGAAGGTGATGTTGCCCGAGGCACCCGCATCCATCGTTAGGCCTTCAAGCGCGGCAATACCAGAGGTGTCGCCGTTCCAAACCGTTGTTGACTTACCTCGCAGGGTGATGTCGCCGCCACCAGAATAAAACTTGAGGCCACTGTCGTGGCCGGCGTTGAAGTAACCCAGCGTGACACCGCCTGGCAATGCACTGGTGTTGTCAGCGGCATACCCAGTGGGCACTACAGTGCCCGAAGCCAGAATGGTGCTGGCCGTTCCGCCACCCAAAGTGATGGTGCCGCCACCGGTAGCGGTGCTGATCAGTGAGCTGTTTCGGTTGGCCGTGGTGCGTGTGTCAATGATGTTTCGGTCTTGAATATAGACATAGCCGCCGCCCGAGCCATCGGCATCACTCCAGAAAGTAATGTCGCCGCCGTTGGTGCTGTGCGTCAAGTCACCAGTGGAAGTGATGTTGCCTGTGGCTTTGACCAAGATATCGGCACCGGCTGCCGTTGAGGACATCGATTGACTGATGGATACATCACCACCGTACAAATTGATAGGGCCGTTGGCAGTGATCGCGGAGCCAACATTGAGCGCGGCTGTGTTGCCGGACTTGCCCACGGTGAACCCACTGACCGTCTGCGAATTTTGGTTAATCACAAACCACTCTGAATAGGTGGTCATGCCAAACGATGTGGACGCAGGTTTAACCTCCACTGTTCCAGTCGTAGCGAAATATGGATTAGTTCCACTTGCCCAGTCAAATCTATCCACAGCAATGCTGATGTTGGATGAACTGGTGGGGACCAGACTTGCAGCTTTGGAGCCCCAATAAGACAGCGGTCCGTACCAGTAACCGTTGCCCACACCATCTGAATCAGCTTTTGAGGTCCAGGTGATGGGGCCACTGTTGGCCAACATATTCCAAGTACCACGCATCACCGCTTCATAGGAGCCTTTTTGCGAGGTTGTAAGCGTGATACCGCCACCTACACCTGTGGCCAAGATGGATAAGGTGCTGTTTTCTTGCTCAATGCCCCAAGCTTGCCCACTCGTTCCTGTGGCTTTGCCCACGATCTTGATGGCATCCGCCGTGGTGTTGGCTGATTTGATAGTGAATGGCTGATTGGTGATTAAGTGAATGCCACTGCTATAGCTGCTGCCCGATGTTTGGCTGTAACCATCGAGGTAAATCGTGCCAGTGCCGCTGTCGATCTGGCCGCTGGATGAGAGGCCATAGATCTCAATACCCGATGCGCCCCATTCTTCCCGAACCGCCATTGCATATGACTTGCCTCGAATGGCAATGTTGCCGCCCGATGAATTTAAGGTGAACGCCCCATCCACACGAAAGCCATGGGTTTGAGCTTCGCTGTTGGAACCCATGGCATAACTCGTCCCTAGCAAATTTCCCCCGCCAATGGTGATGTTGCCGCCGTTTGAATAGGCGTTCAAGCCATAGGTCAATCGAATATAGCCATTGGTGGTGCTGTCAGCGTCGGTGGCATCGTCCACATTGGAAGCCAACAAAATATCACCGCCAGCCGACGTCATCGTGGCGAGTGCGGTGTTCATGATGTTCGTCTTAGCGCGCAGCGTGATCGCAGCGCCAGCCAAGGTCGATTGCAAGCTGGTGTTGACGTTAATTTGTCCACCGTCCACCGTGATCGGACCAGCAATATTGATAGCCGTACCCAAGGTGATGTTGGCCGTGTTACTGCTGCTTCCCAACGTCAAACTCGTGAGCGTGTTGGCAAATGAATAGGCGGGTGTGAAGTCACTTGCAAAACTCCCATTTGCCACAGGTTGAATGGTGACTGAGCCCGTCCCTGCAAAGCCGCTGGTGCTTGGCACGGTGTTGTTAGTAAATGTGATGCTGCTAGGCGTCGCCGTTGAAGACAGCGTGGTCAGCCCCGCATACGTTGCTCCACCGGTGAGGCTCAGACTGCCGGTTTCGACTTTCAAAGCACCAGAGCCGCTGAACAAGCCCGAGTAACTGAGTGCATCGCTGCGATTAAAAATCAGGGTGCCGTTGTTGATAACGTTCGCAGACGTGGCGCCCAACAGGCCTGCTGTTGCACCCGTGCCCACTTGCAAGGTGCCCGAACTTACGGTGGTGCTTCCAGCGTAGGCGTTGTTGCCTGTAAATGTGAACTTACCGCCAGCGGATGGGTTGGCAGTGAAAGAACCCGTGCCACCAATGGCACCGCTGAAAACGGCTGCCAATGGGTTGAGTGTCAGTGTGTTTGCACCTGTGGTTGTGAACGTATGCAGCGTGTAACCAACTGCTGTGCCTGTACCTGTTGTTTCCGCTCCACCAGTGCCGGCATCCCCACCTAAATAACGAACAACCACTAAGCCGGTGCCGCCTGCAGCACCAGGAGTTCTATACCCCGTCCCATCGCCTGCACTTGGCGCTAGGTAGCTGGCTGTACCTGCACCGCCGCCGCCCCCTGTATTCGGGGTACCAGCTGCAGCGTAAGCGGTAGGTACATCGTTGGCCATGGATGTGCCTGCACCACCACCGCCAGCTCCGCCAGCGCCGCCCGTGAACACACCAGAGTTGGAGAAGTACATACCGCCGCCGCCGCCGCCGCCGTAATTGCGCAAAGTGCCGGTGATGTTTGAGGTGGGGCCAATTCCGCCAGCTAAGCCTGTGGTGCCTGATGAACCTGCACCACCTGCAGCACCATTGCTGGTGGACTGATTGCCAGAGCCGCCGGCACCGCCAGCTTGGTTAGGGCCGTTGACGCCGCCTGAACCACCCGTGGCGGTAAAGGTTGACGACCCAAAAGTCAATCTGGAGTTGCCTCCTGCCGTGGGAACGGCGCCTGTAGACCAAGCACCAAAATTGCCGCCGCCACCCACCGTGGCCGTCAGGGATAAAGCAGAACCAATATCCACACCTGTTTGGTTCACGATGGCACCACCGCCGCCGCCACCGCCGCCGTCACCGGCACCACCGCCGCCACCGCCGACGACAAGGTAATCAATCTTGTTATCAAACTCGACGGTGACAGCACCGTTGAGTGTGATGTTGTTGGTCAAACCAGTAATGGTTCGACCCAGCATCAAGGTTGTGTTGTTTTCAGCAATCAAGGCGCCAGAACTGATGGCGGCCATGTTGTAAATGCCTAAGGTACCGCCACTGACCGTGGTGCTGCCTGTGTAGGCATTGGCACTCATCAAAGAAATCTTGCCGCCCGTGGCGTTATTTACCATCGAGCCTGAACCACTAACGGTGCCACTGAGCATCACGTTCAACCCACCGAGTGATAGGCTGCTGGCGCCCGAGGTAAAAGTATGAAGCGTGTAGCCCGATGCACTGCCCGTGCCTGATGTCACGGCTCCACCCGTACCTGCCGAGGACCCAAGGTAGCGAACCACCACGATGCCCGAGCCGCCTGAGCCGCCGGAGTAGTTGCTGCCCGAGGTTGAGATACCGCCGCCGCCGCCGCCGCTACCCGTGTTGGTTGCGCCAGATGTACCGTTGCCGTTGGCGACGCCACCATTTCCACCTACACCACTACCACCCAATCCCGCAGTGGCCGAGGCACTTCCGCCGCCACCGCCACCCGCATACCAAGTTGCAGTCCCCGTGATGGAAGAAAGCACACCTGTACCACCCGCTCCACCGGTGGCTGCGTCAGAGGCGACACTGCCGCCCGCTCCACCAGCACCGCCACCACCCCCAGCTGCGCGCAGCGACCCATTCAAATAGGTTGCTCCCGTACCACCACTGTTACCTTGGTTGGCTGTACCAGTGCCAGGTAAAGAAACTGTGCTTGGGTAATAGGTACCGCCGCCGCCGCCCGAGCCACCATTACCAGGTAGCCCGTTCCAATAACCGCCTCGTCCGCCACCATAAGCCGTGAGTCCAAAAGCAGAACTGTCTCCGCCGGCAAGTCCTGGTGACGCGAAGCTAGTTGCGCCGGTGCCGCCTATACCCACGTTAATCGCTGTTGAGCCCGTCGTGAAGGATGCAGTGCCTGCCAAAAGGCCACCAGCACCACCACCTGCGCCCGTGGCATAGGCCCAAAAACCAGGACCGCCGCCACCGCCGCCGCCAACGATCAAGTACTCAACGTTTGTATCTAGCGAAAAGGTCACGCGGCCGGTCAGGTCAATGTTGTTGGCGAAGTTGGTCAACATGCGACCAAACATCAAGGTAGTTCCATCTGCAGCATTCACAGCACCGCTACCAAAAGCCGAGCCGTCGTAGGCCCCTAACGTACCAGCCGTCAACGTGGTTCCGCCGCTATACGTGTTGGCGTTGGTTAACCCCAAGTTGCCAGTACCAAGCTTGGTGAGCGTTGCGTTGGAACCAGAAATTAAACCGTTATACCCAGAGCTACCGGACTGCGTGACCGTCAAGTTGCGTCCAGCTGCCAACCCAATTCCACCTCCACCAAATAAGCCCGTGGTGGTGATATTGACGTCACCAAAAGATGTGCTGTACGTAGACAACGCTGCATTGAGCGTGACTGCACCACCATAAATAGTGATGGGCCCGTCAATACCAATGGTGGTGCCGAGGTTTAGGTTGGCTGTGTTGGTATTCCTACCAATCGTCAAGCCCGAAACATTGCTGCCAAACGACCAGTTGCTACTAAAGGTTTGTGCAGAGCCAAAGCTGTTCGAACCATCTAGCGACAGCACGCTCACCGTACCTGAAGTGTTGAAGTTGGTTGGGTTGTTCAACCCAAATTGATTGCCCTTGAGCGTGATATTAGTAGAAGAAGTTGTGATGGCAGTTGAGGCATCAGCGCCCAAGGTTAAGCCGCCAATGTTCAAGCCCTCTAATGTTGAGCTGCTGTTATCGCCAATGAGCGTGATACTGCCAGAGCGAGCCACCACACTGCCACCTATGCCAGCGCCCAAGCTGTAGCCGGACTGGCTCGACCCCTTGCCCAGCATATAAATGGAGCCGCCCGTGCCACTGGCTTGGATCACGCCACTTTGGTTAATTCCCAGTGAGGTAGCTGAGCCGGTGACAGAACTTGCATCCGCTACTATCGAAATAGCTTGCGATGTGGTGTTGGCTGATCGCAGGTTGAAACCACCGTAGCTTGAATAGGCTTGGGCGTTGGCGCTGCCAGAACCAGTGGCAAGTGCAGTGATTGAGATTTTTCCGGTGCCAGAATCAACGGTGGTGCTTTTGCCAAACACACCAAAAACCATCGCACCTAAGTTGGTGTTTAAATTTTGTCCGCGCAGCGTGATGTCGCCGCCACCAGAGCTCAATGACGAGCCTGCACGCAAATGAACACCGGCCGTGTAGAGCAAGTAGGTTGGCTCTGTGTCCACATCTCGCGTGGCCTCACCGCGGGCATAGCCGGTGGCAATGTCCAAACCGCCACCTAGAGTGATCGCACCGCCACCCGAGTTGATGGATGCATTGGTGAACAACTGCGCGTAGCCTGTAGCGTTGCCATCGCTGTCAGCCCACAAGGTGACGTTACCGCCACTGGTCGTGATATTTTTTCCACTGGCGATACCCACATTGCCAGCGGCCTTGAGTAACACGTGGCCAGTCGCCTCTGTCGTCGTGATGTTGCCATCCACGGAGATGCTTTGTGCATTCAGTGTGACTGAACCCGTCGAAGTGATGCCATTTGTATTCACTGTCAAAGCCTGACCATTCGTCAAACTCAATGAACTCAAATTGCTAGCTTCAAGGTTAGTGACGTAGTTAGTCGCTCCATTGAAAGTGACAACAGGTTTACTGGTACCACCATCTGAAGACCCTAAGATCAAATTCTTGACGGTTAATGAAACCATGTCAGTACCTTGGGTTATGGTGGTACTGGCCAAAAGTTCTAAACTGCCATTTGGTAAGTTAAATTTTGCATACTGCCCACCCTCAAGGTAGATGGAAGAACCCGCGCTAATGGTCAACTTATTAGTCGTTGAAGAGTTGATGTAATAAGTTGGGTAATTGTTGTCAATCCACCAGCTTCGTAGAGTGATAGAACCAGAAGCAACTACGCGCACGTTGCCATTGCCTAGAGCCGTATTTATAGTGTCAGTTCTGATAGTCGCTCGCCCGCCGTCTCGGCTTCTGGTGTCAGTGCCAGCAACAATAATTGGTTGGTTTGGGTCTGCAACTTGAGCTGTAAAGGTTGTAGTGCCAGAAGTGCTGTAATTGAACCCTGTCCATGACGGGTCTGTGATCACAATATCGTTGGGGTCGAGCAACCATTCGCCATCCTGGCCCATGAATGCTTTGGTCGACACGGCGACTTGTTCACCCAATCGAAGTTCGTACCCCGAAGTCTCAACCCGCCCCCCATTTCCCCCATTCACCCCGCCTCGCGCAAAAATGCGGCCCGAGACTGTGGTAACCGACTGGTCATTAACCACATCACTCCACAGCACCACCTTGCCGCCATCCCCGTTGTCGATGGCACTAGCGTCAATGGTGCTGTCGGCACTCATGGTCACGGTGGTGGCTTGGCGCATGGTGCCGCTACCTTGCCAGTCGCCGCCCACCAGCACGGTGCCGCCTCCGGCTGAGCCTTTGGCTTCGATCAGGGTGCCAGTGTCTAGGTTGATGTCATCGCCCTCCATTTCCACGCGGCCCGCATGGGCGCGGGCGCTGTTGGCGCGCAGTACGGTGTTGGTACTCAGCAGCACAGCGCCTTTGATGGGCATTTGGTTGGAGTTGTCAGCAGGGGCAGGTGCGCCATCGGCCTGAATGTGGATGCGCCCAGCCCCGCCCTCGCCCGATGCGTCTAGCACGGCGGTGGTCAGGTCAGCACGGCGCGTCGCTTGCAGCTGGATGGTGCCGCCCAAGGCGTTGGCCACGATTTGGCTTGGGTCGGTGACCACGCCGTTGGCAAAGACGCGGCCACTCAGGGCGATGGCTTGCGCAGCTGCAATGTCTACGCGGCCCGCTTGTTGGGCAATTGCCGACACATCTAGCAAACCGGTGGCGGTTTGGGTGAACGTGTCAGCGTTGATTTGGATGCGGCCAATTTCTGCCGCTAGGCTGCCGCTTTCGGGGAAAGAATTTGCCGCTAAGTTAGTGGCTGACAACGTTCCGCTGTTTTGAACATCAGGTGCGGCCAGTGTGACACTGCCCGCTGGTCCGCCGTTGACACCGGCGGTGGCATCGGCTGAGATGGTGCCACTGTTCAAGATGCTGCTACTGGCTTCTAGCAAAACACGGCCTGCGCGGCGCACCAACCCGGCTGCTTCGATGGTGCCGCTGTTGTTGACCACACCGCTTTGCAAGCGGCTGGCGGCTTTGGCTGACATGATGATCAAGCCGCCCGGCGCCTTGATGGCGTTTTTGTTTTCAACCAAGGTGTTGATGCTGGCAGCCGTCACCACCACGCGGCTCAGCAGGCCGACGCCATCAAACTTCAATTCAAAGGTTTCACCCGCAGCCAAGGCCACAGTGCCAAGGTTGGCCACAATGACGCCGCTGTTGCGCACTTCAGGCGCAAGCAAAGCGATGTAGCCGCCCAGCGCAGCGCGGAGCTCACCCTCGTTTTCCACCTTGCCTGTGGCGCCGTTGCGGGCGCGTTTGAGTTGCCCATCGATGAAGTCTCGATTGGTGATGTCATGGGTGGTGGCCACAAGGCCGCCCACGTCCACGCTGGATGACTTACCAAAGTACACACCTTCAGGGTTGACCAGAACCACCGAACCCGGCGCAGTGATGCGGCCCAAGATGTGGCTGGGCTGGCTGTCGGTCACGCGGTTGAGCGTGGCCGACTGAGCGTTGGGCTGCTGAAAATTGACCGTGGCGTCTTTGCCCACGTTGAAGGTATTCCAGTCAACCACTGCGCGTTGGCTGGTTTGGTTGACGTTGAGCGTGTTGCCCGACTGGCTGATGTTGGCTTGGCCGGCATTGACTTGGCCACCGGTCGGCAGCTGGTTGGCAGCAATGCTGGCGGGCGACGTACCCGTCGTTTGGGCTAAAACAGGCACCGATAACAGACCCACGACGCCTAGAAGATGGGCCAGAACACTAATAGATACAAGCGGCTGTGCAAATCGCGCAGGCACCCTGGCGCCCAGACGTTGGACAACGTCTGAATCGAAGGGGCGTGTTTCTACAAGGCGCGGCATAGCCATTCCGATTCGGAATGGCACAGGACTACTTGATAGGTGTCCGTCACAATTTTTCTGGCGCAATGATTTCATGCGCTAGAAAGGAACGGTGACTTGTAGCCAATAACGGTTGCGGTCTCGCGTGCCGTCTTGGTCGTTGCCCGTTTGGGTGGGATTGGGGTTCCTGCCGTCTTTACGTGCCCATGTGGCTTTGAGGCTGATGCCATCGTCAAAGGTGTAGCCAATGCTGGCGCCAAAGCCTTTGTAGGTATTGCGGTTGTTCTGCGGTCCGCCCGGATAAGACGGATCGTGAGCCAGCCAGACTTGGCCCCAGTCATAAAAGGCGGCCATGTTGATGCCCGACGCCAACTGGTGTCGAAGTTCTAGCTGAATGAGCTGCGCGTCCGAGCCAGAGCCCTCGCCGGTTGGGTAGGCTCGCACGCCATTCATGCCACCGAGCTGCATCTTTTCGGATGTGTCGAGGTTTTTGTCCGTCAGTTGACCCGAATACGAAACAAACGCCGAAGTTTGAGTGGTAATGGCTTGTTGCCAGCTGCCATTGAGGCGGATTTTGTTAAAAATACCTTCTGTCTTGGTGGTGGTCGCATCAGTTTGCTGACTCAAAGATCCATCAAGATTGATGCTGCCATGCGAGAGCTGTAATGAATAGGTGCCCGTTCCACCGCCAGGATTGAGGTCTCGGTAAAAGCCAGCAACCTGAGCGGCCATGACTTTGGATTTGTAATCAGACATCATCAGGCCTTGGGCTGAGGTGTTTTCAAACTTCTTGTTATCGGCCGTGAGGGTGACGGTGGCGCTGCGGTCATCCGCGCGCAGCAGCGGGTAGACCCATTCCAAGCCTTGCGTGACAGCGCGGCCCACAGCGCCGACCATGCCCTGCTGACCCACAATCACTTTGTAGTCCATCACAGATGCATTGGCACCCATGCGCCATCCGTCCGTGCCGACAGGCATGCTGTAGGCCAGACGGGCGTAGTCGCTGCCTTGGGTATGCACAGCCACCACGTTGAGCAAATCAGCCAAGTCGTTGGGGTTGAACCAAGTCATGTTGGCCATCAGGCGCATGGCGCCAGTCGACCGCGAACCGCCGTTGTCCATGGTCAACTCAGTTTGGCGAGTACGGCCTTGGTACAACTTAAGCAGCAATTCAGTCTCGCCAGCCTCGCGGCCTTGGCGCAATGAGCCTTGTGCGCTCATGCCTGGCAAGTTATTGGCCAATGCCAAAGCGCGGTCAAGCGACTTGCTGTTCAAAGGCTCGCCCGTCTTTTGCTGGGCTTCGATGATGGCTTCGACGTGAGCTTGGGTGTTGGGAAGGTCGGCCAGCTCTTGCTCAATCTCGACCTTAGAGAACACCGATTCGATGACGTCAACCGTCAAAAGCCCGTCAGTCAGGTCTTGGGGCGGCAAAACTGCGCGGGCCAAGTAGTTGTTTTTGCGGTAGTACTGCTCAACCACCATGCCGATTTCGAGCATTTGCTCGTAGGTCATGGGGGTGTTGAGGAAGGGCTCGACGATGCCCTTGAGCTCCATGTCACCAAGAATGGTGACACCTTCGAACTGGATGTGCTTGAGGGTAATGAGGGCTTTGGCGGCTGCTTCGACCTCTTGCTGCTCCACCATTTTGTCCATGGCGACATCGACCAAGTTGCGTGGTTGCTTGGCTTTTGCGTAGCTCTTGCCCGTGACAGCCTCGGCCCAGCCCGTGACCGGAAGCTGGGTTTTGTCCTCAATCGCGCGCAGGACTGTGCCTGCGTCTTTGGGCACAACGGGGTCGTAGATTTCCAACGACCCGGCCAAAAGACACAGGAACGCAATCGCAGCAATGATTCGCGACCGGGTTAATTTCACAAAACGAGTACTAAAACAACCATAAGGGTTGTCTTAATGCAAGTTCCATGCCTTACTGATTTATTGACGATTTTTAAGGCTTAGCAGCGATTTTGGGACGCTAAGCCTCGATTTATCTAGCTTTGAGAAAGTAAGACTACGGTTTGATTGGAGGAATACTTTCAATGACCTGTATCGAGAGCTCTGGGCCAGCGAGGTTTTGATGCGGAATGTAGGCCTGCACCAACCAACCCGCCTTGCGATATTCCTGCGCCACAGCGTCCGTGAGGTAGAGCAAATCAAGCTTAGTCAAGGGCCGATTCGCAAACGGCACCGTCACCGCCTGTAATTGCTCGGTGCTGAGCCGCTGGTTGCCAAGAAACTTGAAGCGTTCGGGTTTGACCACAGTGGTTTCGTTCAAAACCGCCTCAGGGGGCAATAACACGCGCTTGCTGACCGCCTTCTGTTGTTGCTGCGCCCGAATCGTTTGTTCATTTTGCCGCATCAAATCGCCCGCATCAAACACCGGCGGAGTTTGCGCCGCGGCGTTGGAGACGTTGAAAAGCGATACAGCGAGAAAACTCGCAAAGATGAGCGTGTGTTTTTGGGCCATTAAAAGCGAGCGTCGAGCGATAACCAGAAACGGTTGCGATCGTACTCGCCATTGCTGTTAATTGGCATGATGCTGCTGTCAGGCGTGTCACCTGTGCTGCGTGCCCATGTGGCTTTCAGGTTGATGTCTGAGTCCAGTTTGTGGGAAAGACTCAAGCCAAAGCCACTGAGGGTGCCACCGCGCTGAGTCGTGCCTGCGTTTTGCCACGAACGGATACGACCCACGTCATAGAACTCGGCCAAGGTAGTTTTAGCCGACAAGCGTTGGCGCAGTTCAAAGGTGGCCAGTTCACCCTGGCTACCAGCCCCCTCGCCGACACCGTAGGCTCGCACGCCCAAGGGGCCGCCTAAGTAAAGCTTTTCAGAAGCATCTAGGTTTTTGTTGGCACGCTGCAAGGTCAAACCAAAGTAAGCCGCATTGATACCACCCAGTGGTTGAAGAATGGTGCCGCTGAATCGGAACTTCGAGAATTCACCATCCGTTTTCTCACCATTGAGGTCGGCTTGTTCGTTGGGTGAGCCATTCATGTCGACTTCCCCTTTGGACAATCGCAAGTCATAGGTAAAGACAGCGCCGCCTGGTGCCATTTCACGTTCGAAGCCTTTGAACTCAATCCCCATGGAGCGGGTATCGTAAAAAGCTGAGTCGTTGGCATTCAGGCCATGGTTACGCAGCTGGGCAGCGTCATAACGCAATCCTAAAGTGCTGTATTCGGCAGGCGTGTTCACCAACTCATAAGCTAAAAACACACCTTTTTTCACCGCTTCACCGCTCACGTAGGTGGCTGTTTGCACGGCATCAATCACGTCATAGCTCAGGTCAGACACACGGGCGCCTAGCTTGAGACCCTCTACCCCAGTGGCCCAAGCGAAGGCCGCTTGGATGAATTGGCTACCCTTTGATTTGAGGCCTTGCACGGAGAGCGTGTTGCCTTGTCCAAGTGCATCGTTCAAAGTCAGGCCCAGGCCCATGCGCGTTGCGCCTGTGCCTTCAAGGCCTTGGTTGTCCATCAAAAGTTCGTATTGGCGAGACTTTTTGGCATAGTGCTTAAAGATCAGCTCAGTTTCTTCGTCTTGGCTGAGCTGGTCTTTGACTGGCAAAGCAGGCACGGCCTCAACAGCCATTGTGGCCTGCACAGGCACAGCCACTTGGTCTTTTACTTCCAGCTTGGCAACGTGCGAAGAGCCTACCGGCTCCAACACCATTGGCTTTTCGGCAGCGGCAACGGTGCTGAGCTGCTGGTTGAGCTGGGTTTGGCTGACTTGGGTCTCGATCACGCCAACTTTGAGCACCCCATTGCGAGCCAACGAACCCACCAAGGTCGCTCGGGCAACCATGTTTTTGGATTGGTAATGGCTGGAAACGCGGGCAGGAATGGCAAACGCTTGTTCAATGCTGAGCTCTTGGCCTACAAATTCTTGGACCACTTGTTGCAACTCGTTGTCGCTGAAGGCAGTCACGCCCTCGAACTTGATTTCACGAATCATCAATCGCATCTCTTGCGATGGCGCTGGTTCGCTCTTGGCAACTTCAGGTTGGACTCGGGCTGGTTTTGGCGCAGGCACGCGCTTGAGCGGGCTTTGCTCAGGCGTGAAGACTGGCGATGGCTCCATGACAGGCTGCGCGGCGGCCTGGGAAGCTGGCTGCTCGGGCTCGTCAGCGGCTGATGCGGCTAGTTCTTGCTCAGGGCTAGAAGCCGGCTCTTCAATGCTGGGCACTGCGACTGGTACATCTGGCGCAAACATATCGCCCACAATAAAGTAGGCAACCATGCTGGCGGCAACGATCAGGGCGGCGAGTATTTTTTTCATAAAGTCCGGTCGGTTACTGGCTATCAGAAGCAGCTCTCATGCCAGCACGCATGACGAAGAGTCGACATGAGTTGGCATTCCTAAAGTGCAAACTTGTGATTTATCGAAGCGTGCCTACCTCAATGACTTGAACCACCAGACGACCACCGCCAAAAGCTTGATCAGGGATATATGCTTTGGCTCTGAACCCTGCATCGCGGTAGGCTCGGTTCACAGCGGCTGTGACGCCGGAGAGCTTGTTCACCATCATGCGTTTGCCGGTGTAGCCTTTGACAGCCACTTGAAGCTTGCCCGTTGGCACCAGGGTGTTGCCCTCGATGATGATGCTGTCGACCTGAACGCTGAAGTCATCCGTCCAACGCATGCGCGGGTAATACTCGATCGGAAAGCCTTCTGGTGCAGAGCCAGCGCCCTGTGTCCAAGGTTCTGAGGTACTGGCCAGCAAGCTGCCAGCATCAGGTGAATGGTTTTGTGCCAGTGCGCTGCCTTGGCATAGCGCCATCGCAAGGGTGGCGCCAATTAAAGTTGTCCGCATGGTTTAGCTCCTGACGTGCGATAAAAACTCGACCCACTTGATCTGCTTTGGCAGACAAATGGTGTGCAAGTCGTAATAAAACTGGATTTTTTGACGCGCCGCTTTGCCCAAGGTTTCGCGCAGTTCTGGGGCTTCAAGCAAGCGCACCACTTGCGCAATGAGCGCAGTTTGGTCAAAAAACGGGGCTAACAAGCCGGTTCGTTCGTGTTCTATAAATTCGCGCACAGGCTCGGTGTCGCTGCCCACAATGGCGCAGCCCATACTCATGGCTTCCAGCAAACTCCAGCTCGCCACAAAGGGGTACGTGAGGTAGACATGGACGGTGCTGACTTGCAGCAAGCTCACAAATTGGGGATGCGGCAAGTGCCCGACAAAATGCACACGGGCCCAATCGGCCTCAGACATGAGCGGCTTGACCTCGTCGATGAAGATTTGCTTCCAGCTGGTTTTGCCCGCTGGGGCCTTGCCGTAGCTGGTGCCCTCGCCGCCCACCAGCACCACTTGGGCGTTGGGCCGCTGTTGGAGCAGCTCAGGCAAAGCACGCATGAAGACGTGGTAGCCACGGTATGGCTCTAGATTGCGGTTGGCGAACGTGATGACTTCGTCTTGGCGTGTCAGGGTTTGCCCTGTAGGCAACCTGAAACTGGCCAAGTCGTTTGGGCAGATGCGCTTGGTGTCGATGCCATCGTGCATGACTTTGATCTTGCCGCGAAACGGCCACGCATAGGTGTCAGCCTGGAAATGAGTGGGCGAAATGGCGGCATCAGCGATGCCAAAGTGCATGACGTTGTTGATGTTTTTCAAACGCAAGCGACAGGCGTCGCCGGGGTCTTGGCTGGCAAACTCAGGGTCAAAGCCCACGTCGTTGCCTGCCTCTGAATAATTTAGTTCGCAGTACAAGCCCAATTTGGTATCAGGCCAGACGTCTTTGATGAACAGACTCTCGCCCCAGCCGGGGTGCGCCACCACCGCATCGGGGGTGAAGCCTTGGGCTTTGAGTTCGAGGCATTTACGAAACACCGATTCGGCGCGAATGATCTTGGTTTCCAAGTCCAGCGCCCAAGGGTGTACGCCAGCGGCTGTGCCTTTGGCGGGTTGGTATGTGTGAATGTGCACGCCCTCCCAAGCCTTGGGAGCCTCTTTTTTAAGGACCATGGCATGGACTTCATGGCCCTCCTTCACCATCGCGGGTGCGAGGTGCAGGAACTGGCCAGGGAAGTTTTGGTGAACAAACAGCAGTTTCATCGCACCAACAGCTCGCTTCCAACCAGCTCTTTGACGGCAGCGTCCAGCGGTTGCACCGGAATGTCAAACACACCGCTGTCGAGGTTGAGTGCTTCGATGTCGAGTTTGCCCAAGGCACTGAGCAAGCGGTAGCTACCCATCTTGGCATCCGTCATGGCGTTGACCTTGTTGGCCAATAAACCAAAGTGTTCGACTTCAGAGTCGAGCACTGCCAAGGCAGTTTCTTTGCCTGCGTCGCGGAGTTTTTTACGGCCACGCATCACGCCTTGCGAGGTTTTAACGGCGGTTTCCAGCAAGTTCAGGCGTTCGATGCCTTTTTTGTACTGGTTCCATGCCACGCGCACAGACTCTTTGGTTTTGTTGCTGATATTTTTCTCTTTTTCAGCACTTTCGCGGTAGTCATAGGCTGCTGCTTGGGCTTTGCTGACGGTTTCACGGCCTGCAAACACGTTCCAGCTGAGCTTGAACAAGACTGAATCTTCGTCTTTGCGGTAAAGCTGGCCTGCATCGTTTTCACGATTTCGCGTGCCCACCAAGTCCACATTAGGCATAAAGCCGGCGTTTTCAATGCTGATGAGTCGATAAGCACGCTCGGTCGCCATGCGGGCGGCTTGCAAACGGGGGTTGCTGTCGTCGGCCTCATCCATGGCGCTGTCTACCGAGGCTGGCATGCGCTTGTCCATGACCAGCACATCTTGGAATGTTTTGAGGTCGGGGCTTTTGCCAAACACTTGTTCGTAAGAAGAAATGGCGTCGCGCAGGCCTTGTTCATAAAGCACACGGCGTTCGCGCACGATTTGCAGACGTGTGGCGGCTTGCAGCTCATCCACAATCACGCCGCCACCACGATCGACGCGCTGCTTTTCCATTTCCAGCTGGCGTTTGGTTGTGGCTTCGTTGATTTCACTGAGGCTGATCAACATTTGGTTTTTCAGCACATTCAAGTAGGCGGTCATGGCCTCGAGCAGCACTTCTTGAGAAGTGGCGCTGCGATCGGCGTTTTTCATTTGGCGCTCGACTTTGGCCACGCCCGTGGCCGCCAGGGTCTTGCCACCATTGAAGAGGTTTTGGGTAACGGTGACGGTCTGCTTTTGGCGGGTCAAGTCACTGGCCTTGGGGTCGCCCGGCCTGTCTGGTGTGGAGTAGCTGGTGGTGCTGATTTTTTCGGAGCCACGCTCGGAGGCCACGTCTATCTTGGGATACCAACCCGCTTTGGCTGCGGTTTCGCGCTTTTCGGCGGCTGTCACGGCAAAGCTGGTCGCGCGCAACATGGGGTGGTTGTCGCGCAAGTAAACCAACTCAGACTGCAGATCTGCCGCGTACAACTGCGAGGCCATGCTCGCAATTGCCACTGAAATGAGGTGCTTTTTCATACGAACTTCCTTAGATTTCTTTGAACGCGTCGGCTTTGAGCTTGAGCACGGGTTTGAGCAGCGCCCACATGATGGATTGGGTGTCGACCTTGATGTCGACCTCGCCCACCATGCCTGGTGTGATGGGGTAAATGCCTGGGCGATCGCCCAACCAAGACTTGTCGGTGCTGACGATGACGCGGTAGAACTGCTCTTCGTTACGGCCCATATCGGTGTCGGCAGCAATCCCGCTGACCGTGCCGACCAAGCCGCCATAGCGCAAGTAGTCGTAGGTCGAAATCTTGACCAACGCGTCTTGCTTGATGTTGATGTAGCCGCGGTCACCTGGGCTGAGCTTGACTTCAATGACCAACTGGTCTTTGAGGGGAACCACTTCCATGATGGGCTCACCAGGCTTGATCACGTTGCCAGCGCTTTGAAAGCGCACGTTTTTCACCACCCCATCGATGGGGGCGCGAATGACCGAACGGTCTTCTTGGTCGTTGGCGCGGGTCAGCTCTTCAGAGAGGCTGGCCATCTTGCGTTCCATGTCGGTGGCTTCGTTGGCCGACTCACGGTTGAAACGGGCTTCTTCTTGCTGGCGGCGCGCCACTGATTCGTTGATGCCGGCTTGCAAACCCGTGATGGACTGGCGCAGCGAGGCAATTTCGCCGCTTAAACGCTCGTAGTTGGACTGGCGCTGGAAATGCTCCAACTGTGAGGTCAGTTTGTCCTTGACCAAATCGGCGGAAATGGCCACTTCTTGCTTGGCAATTTTGAAGCTGGCTTCCAAGGCCATGAGTCGCTCGCGCGATTCAGCGAGCTTTTGGCGGTTTTGTGTGACCACATTGTCAAAAGCTTGCAAAGAGTTACGGCGCTCATCGCGACGGCTTTGGTGGCCGTGTTGTTCAGCCTCGACCAAGTTGGGGAACTTGGCTGCCAGCTCATCGGGCCAGACGGGATCGACCCCTAAGGATTCGGCGTCAAGTCGAATTTTGGCCAATTTGAGTGAGGCCATGCGAGCGTTCATCTCACCGCTGTTGATGCCGCTGGTGGCCAAGTCGAGGTGGACCAAGGCATCGCCTGCTTTGACCTCTTGGTTTTCGCGCACCACGATGTCTTTGATGATGCCGCCCTCCAAATGCTGGATGACTTTGACCTTGTCATACGGAATCACCTTGCCTGGCGCCGTGACCACGCGGTCAACCCGGCCAATCAAGGTCCATAAAAAGATGACGACGAAAAAGACCAGCAGGCGTCTTTGAGACGCGCGCCACTTGGGTTCGCCAAGGTCGTACAAGACCTTGTCTAAGTTAATTGCGGAGTTTTTTGACATGTCACTCATGGTTTAGCAACATTCATACCGAGCTTTGGCAAGATGTCGGTCGAAGGCCCTGCGGCCACCAGCTTGCCTTTGTTCATGACCAAGATGCCATTGCAGTGGCTCAGCATGAAGGGGCTGTGTGTGACAACGACCACGGTGTGGTCCTTGGCGAGCTCTTTGAGGGTTTGAACCAAATGCAGCTCAGAATCGCGGTCGAGCTCGGCCGTCGGTTCATCCAATAGCAAGACGGGAGGGTCGTTGAGCAAGGCCTGTGCGATGGCGATGCGCTTGGTCTGGCCGGCAGAAAAGCGTTGCGCACCCTCCCCGACTTGGGTGGCGTAGCCATCCGGCAGGTCAATGATGAACTGGTGCGCACAAGCGCGCTGAGCCGCGCGAATGATTTGCTCATCGCTCGCATCGGGGTTGGCCAAAGCGATGTTGTCGCGTATGGAGGCGGACAACAGTTGGTTGGTTTGCGACAAGTAGCCAATGCGCTGTGCCAGCTCAGTTTGGGTGAATTGGTGCAAATCAGCGCCGTCAATCAGCACGCGACCTTCGTGCGGGGGGTACAAACCTCGCATGATTTTGAGTAAGGTGGTCTTACCGCTGCCGTTGGGGCCGACGATGCCGTGCAGTCCGCCTGCGCCAATTTCGCCCGAAATAGGCTGAAGCAGCAAGTTCTCGCTTTGCGGAAACTTGAAAGTCACCCCCTCCAAGCGCAAAGCGCCAGTAGGACGACTCAGGGCAATAACGCTCTCTGTGCGGTCAACTTCCATGGCAAACAAAGCGTCCAAACGCTTTTTGGCCGCCCGGAACTGGCCAAAGGTGCGCCACTGGCCCACCAACTGCACCAAGGGCGACACCATGCGGCCCGCCAACATATTGGTGGCAATCAGCGAGCCCATGCTGATGAGCTGGTTCAGAATAGCCAAGGCGCCAATGCTGGTGGTCAGCACGGAGTTCGCCGTGGTCATGCCGTGTGCCAGCTCGCGGTAGTGATCGGCTTCGCGGCTGCGCGCCAAAGATTCGTTCATCCAGCGGGCGTAGTGGTCTTCCCAGCGGCGCTGCACCGATTCGTTGGCACCCAAAGATTTGAGGCTGAGGCGAATCGAGGCCAGCTCGTTCAAGGCCACATCGCGACTGACCAGTTGTTCGCGCTCGGTCTCGGTGGCGCCACGGGTGACTTGGCCCGAACGCCAAGCCAAGGTCACAAATGCGGTAATGGTGAGTAAGGCCACAGGCAGCAAAGGCAGGGCCAACACCGCCACCACCAACAAGGACAGCAACATAAATGGCAAGTCAATCAGCAGCATGGCTGTGCTGCCAGAGCAGGTGGTGCGCACAATTTCAATGTCGCGGTAAACCGCCTGCCAAAAGCCAGCTGAGCGCCCTTCGAGTACCAAAGTAGGCAAATTGAGCATGCGTTGCAAGGTTTCGCGGGCGATTTGCACTTCTACCCTCGCGCCAATGCGTTGTAGCAACAGCGAGCGCCCCGCACGAAACACATGGTCCATGACGATGGCAATGGCCATGCCAATCACCAAGGCGGCTAAGGTGGAATAGCCCGCATGACCAATGACTTGGTCATACACCTGCATGGTGAACACCGCGGCAAACAAGGCCAAGATATTGATGACCAAGGAAAGCGCCAAGGCTTGCCGGTAAGCGTCGCGGTAAGGCCACAACAGCTCGCGCAGCCAGTCCTGCTGAGCTTGGGCGTCGGGCAAGGATTGAAGCTGCTGGTCGGGACGCACGTCAGCGTCGGTCATGAAGCGCCAGCCCCACTTGGCGCCTTTGCGGGTTTCTTCGCTGACCGTGCTGACGGCCTCGTTCAGCGCCTGCTTTTTGGCTGACAGGCCTTCCTTGTCGATGTGCAGCCACGCGCGAGCGCCGTTGCCACCATGGCGAAGCCAATCAAGGCCAAGCCACGGGCGACGGCTGCCTTTGTCGTCGGCACTGCCAAGGAATTCCTTTTTCATAGTTAGCTGAAATGTCTGGAGTTCGCATCGATGCTGTCCGCAATAGCCACGTAGATGTTGTCGCTGCCGTGCTGGTAGACCGAGAAGCTTTGCCCGGTGTAGCCGCTGACATTGACTTGTCCCACAGAGCTGTTTGTCCAACCTCCTGTGAGGTTGACCACGTCGCCTGTGTTGTTCGTACCTGTGCCGTCGATGACCAGAACATGTCCTTTCTGATAAGTGGGGTCTGAGATCGCTGTATTCGTCCCCCCAGTTATCGACAGCACATCCAGATGGTTTAGCGTGATGTTCTGGTTTCCAGTGCCGAGCTTGAAGATTTCGACGTTTTCCACCAAATCGTCACGCTTGGCCGTGAAGTCCAAAGTCGCAGCCGCTGTAAATTCCAAGGTGTCGATGCCGCTACCGCCGTCGATCTTGAAGAAGTCGACGATGGCGCCACGCTCGTTGTTGACAAAGCCCAGTTGCAGCAAGTCGTCACCCGCACCGCCCAGCAGCACATCGGCGCCGCCGTTGCCCACCAAGGTGTCGTCACCGGCATTGCCGATGAGGCGGTCAGCGCCTTTGGCGTTGCTTGGCGTCTTGAGGGCGTCAGCCGTCAAGGTTTCGCCTTGTGTCCCCTCAATGTGCTTGACCGCAATGTTGCTGTCGCCCGTGAGGAAGGAGTCACCGTAGAAGATTTGCAAGTTGCTGGTGGCGTTGGTCAGGCTGACGTCGTCAAAACCGTCGCCATCCACGTCTCCCAAGGCTGTCCAGTAGCCGTTGCCCGTGCGCAGCAGCTGAATGCCGTAGTCCTGCATCTCCAGCAAGCTGATGTCTTGCCAGCCGGCTTGGCGGCCAAAGATCAGGTAGGAAGAGCCCAAACTGCTCACGCCTGCGTTGTCGGCTTCTTGGTCGCCAGGGGCTTGGAACATGAAGTCATCCAAGCCGTCACCGTTCATATCACCCACGCCGGTCCAGCTGTATTCGCCAGCACGGTCAAAGTCCACCGCACCGGTGATGCGAAAGCCCAGCTTGTTGGTGGCCAAGTCGGCCAGGCTCAAATCGGCATCATTCCAATGCCCAGCTTGGCCAAACACCACATACAAGCCGCCGTTGTTTTTGGCGTTGAAGTCGTTGGGATCGCCACTGTTGCCGAAAGCTGAGAGCAGCAAATCGTCGTAGCCGTCACCGTTGATGTCGCCCAGCGCCGAGTAGGTACCGTTGAGGGTGATGCCGGTTTCAGACACCACTTTGGTCAAGCGCGGTGCGCCATTGCTGCCTGCTCCACTGACCCAGCTTGCAGGGGCCGTCCAGCTGGCTGCGCTGGCACCGCCATAGACAATGAAGTTGCTGGTGTTGTTGAGGTCCGAGACCAACATGTCATTGAAGCCGTCGCCATCGATGTCGCCCACATTGGCGAAACGACCAAAGTTGCCTAGGTCCACAGCAGTGCCTAAATTAGAGGCAGATGCGTTGAAACCTGCGCCCATGCTGGCTCGGCCAAAGTAAATCTCACCATTGCTGCCAGCCATGAAGTCGTCATAGCCGTCACCGTTGAGGTCACCCATCGAGACAGGCGCCCAACCATTGCCTAAGTAAGAAGTGCTACTGCCGCCGGTGTACACCACATCCGCCGTGGTGGCGCTGGTGGTGTATGAGTATGTCGTTTGGGCATTGGGCACGTCGCTGGCATAGAGAGGATCGTAGGTTTGTCCCGTATAGCTGCTCGCATAGCCGCTCCATGTGCTGGGCATCGCATTGGCTTGCGCAATGGCCCCCACAGCGCCAGTGCCGCTGGTGCTGAGCGTCGTTTGGGTCACGCTACCAGAGACGCGGTTGGTGAATATGGTGTTGCCACCATCAAACACATACAAACGACCTTCGTTGCTGGCAGTCCAGCCGTCAGGGCTTGTCCAGTCGTCGTTGTAAATCGTGCGATCGCCTATGTTGTAAGTGAAAGAATTCACACCCCGTGCCACCACCATCAGGTTCGACTGGCCATCGCCATCAAAGTCACCCAACACACCCAGACCGTTGCCAAAGCCCTCGTGCGCAGAAGCGCTGGAGGTGAGCTTGATGTAGCCAGCATTCTCGCCAGTTGGTGCTTCGCTGGCTGAGACACTCAAGCTGCCCAAGCCACCCGCGGCGCCATAGACCACATACACATCGCCCGATGTGTAGTTGTAATTACTCAAGGTCGTACCACCTTGCCACCCATAGGTGTTATTCCAATAGCGGTCACGGTACACATATGCCGCTGTGGTGACATTAGTTCCTGCATCACGCATGGCGAAGTCCATGAAGCCGTCGTTGTTGACGTCGCCAATGGCCACCAAATAGCTGTTGCTCTGGCTGTCCACGCCCATGTCTAGGCTGATGGTGTCCACACGGAACTGCGGTGTGAGGTCGACCGTGTCTTCGCCGTCGCCACCGTTGACGGTGTCTGCGCCGGCCAAAGGTGTCAGCGTGTCGTTGTTGGCGGTGCCAGCGCTGCTACCCGTCAAGCTGTTGTTGGCATCGCTGCCCACATAGGTGCTGCCTGAGGTGGTGGGCATGGCGTAGTGGGTGACCACGGCACTTGTGTTGCCAGGGGTGACGATTTTGAGCAACACGCCGTCTTGCAAGTAAAGCTTGGTCGTCAAGCCCGTGCCTGCGTCATAGCTGCTGCTTCGGCTCCACTGTGCGTAGTCGGTCAAACCCACCGTGTCATTCGCACCCGCGTTGATGAGCACTTGGTTTGAGCTGCCCGACATGGCGCGCACGGCGGTCAAGTCAAGGGTGAGTTTGGTGCTGGCTGAGTCAGTCAGGTCGAGCACCTCAATGCCCTGCAACTTGGGATGGCTGCCGTTGACAAGGTTGACGGTAGCGTCGCTGACGCGCAGGGTGTCTAAGCCCTCGCCACCATCGATGACAGCGTCCAAGCCGTCATAGACCAACTGGTCGTCGCCCGCTTGGGCGTACAGGGCGTCAATGCCAGTACCGCCATCGAGCGTGTCGTTGCCAATGCCGCCTTCCAGCATGTCGTCGCCGATACCGCCCAACAAGCTGTCGTCGCCGCTTTGGCCATAGAGGTGGTCGTCGCCTGCGGCACCGTCGAGCGTGTCGTGATCCGCTTGGCCTTCCAACCAGTCAGCACTCGCGCTTCCCAGCAGGCTGTCTGCGCCACTGGTGGCGATGACGCGTTCAATGGTGACCAATGTGTCGGTGCCGTCACCGGTCACAGAGACACTGCCGGTGGTGAGGTTGAGCGTGATGGGGCCTGCCACGGCGCTGTAGTCCACCGTATCAAGGCCCGCGCCGCCGGTGATGCTGTCATTGCCAAGGCCGCCAATGAAGGTGTCATCCCCATCGCTGCCGTTGAGCGTGTCGTTGCCCGCCAAGCCCCAGATCACATCGGGGCTGGTACTGCCGTTGATGGTTTCAGCAGATGCCGTGCCTGTCAGGCGCACGCTGGCTTCGGCAGAGATGCACAAAGTCACAGTCGCAGCTGGCGAGGTGGCGGTACCAGTCCAATTGCGGTAAACCGAGTTGCCCACCACGGTATTGGCGCCCAAAGCCCAAGTGCCCACGAGTTCGAGCACGTCTTGGTCGTCGGCGTACACCGTGAGTGCATCGCTAGATGATGAAACAGCAGCCACGGAAGCCACGCTCAATGTGAGCTTTGTGCCTTGCGAGCCACGCAGGTCAATCACTTCGATGTTCTTGATTTGCGTGCCACTGATGCCTGCAGCTGTCAGGTCGAGGGCAGCATCACGCACCATCAAGGTGTCGGTGCCGGCTTCGCCGTCCACAGTGGCATCGGCTGCGTCATAAATCAGGGTGTCATCGCCAGCGCCTGCCAAGATGGTGTCGGCGCCAGCGCCGCCATCAATCCAGTTGGCATTGAGATCGGTGACGGTGATGCGATCGGCATATTGCGTGCCCAGCAGGTTTTCAATGCTGTAGAGATCGTCGTTGTTGGTGGTGTCGGTAAAGACAGCCGTGCCCAAGGTGTCGCCGTTGAGGGTGATGGTCACACCTGCCGTGGCATCCGAGAAATCGGCCGTATCCACGCCCAAGCCGCCCACCAAGGTGTCCACGCCCTGCCCGCCCATGAGCCAGTCGTTGCCCAAACCGCCTTCTAAGCGGTTGGCTACGCCAGAGCCAATGAGCCAGTCGTCGCCGGCGCCGGTTTTGGCCCACTCAATGGTGCTGAGGGTGCCGTCCAAGCTGCTGAGGGTGTCGGCATCAGTGCTGGTGCTGACCATGGCGGTGGACACCACGGTGCGCGCGTCCACGCCGTTGTAGCGCACGCTGCCGAGGTTGACACGCACGGCGTCAATGCGGTCGGCATAGTCGACCATGGATTTGTTGACATCGGCCGCGCTGCTGGTGGTTTGGTTGGTACCCACCAAACTTTGCGCTGCAGTCAAGGCCGAGCCACGAACCACGTCCGTGCTGACGGCTTCTTTGACGAAGACCTCTAGGTTGTAGTTAGTGCCGGACAGGGCGTAGGTCGAGGTGAGCTTGCGGTAGCCACCGGTGCTGCTGGCATCTTGTGTCCACAGCGATCGGTCGTTGAAGAACACACTGTCGCCTGCCACACCGTCTACGTAGAGGGTATGCCTCAAGGTCACATCCGTCGTCATTTTGTAGACCGCGGCTTGGTCTAACACCAAACTGTTGCCCACATTGGCAGTGCCGGCCACGATGTCGTGGGCGCCGCTGAGGTCAACCACCTCCAAGTCTTTGAGGGTGACGCTGAACAAGGTGGTATTGGTCAGATCGGTGTTGACATAGCGTGTGACCAACGTATCCGAGCCATCGCCGCCGAGCACCGAGGTGTCGTCTTTGTCGAGGAAGAACACATCGTCGCCCGTGCCACCTTCAAGCGTGTCAGCGCCCTCGGCACCCCACAAGGTGTCATTGCCTTGGTTGCCTTTGAGGTGGTTAACACCCGCAGAGCCAAGCAAGATGTCGTTCGATGTACCGCCCCAAGCGTTTTCGATGCCGTAAATGGTGTCGGTGCCGCCCAAGCCGTCTTTGGCTTGATTGACGGCCAAGTTGGTACCTGCAATGCTGTGCGCTTCGTCGTCCAAGTTGACTTGCACCGAGTAGGTGGAGGCGCTGTAATCGAGCACGTCGACGCCGCCCACCACTCGACCGTAGTAGTAGCCCGCATAGCTGTCCACGGAAACGCTAGCGTAGTCACCACCGTAAATGGTGTCGTTGCCCAAACCACCCACAAAGGTGTCGCTGCCATGTTCATGCAATGTGCTACCCAGCACATCGTCGCCATCGCCACCGTAGAGCAAGTCGTTACCCAAACCACCGAGGATGGTGTCAGCACCATCGCCACCCAACAGGGTGTCGTTGCCCGCTTCGTAAAAGTAAGTTTGGTAGGTGTAATCGTTGATGTAATCGGAGTCGATGTACGCACCTATGCGGTCACTACCAGTGCCACCAATGATCAAGTCGTTGCCATCGTTGCCATACAAGGTGTCGTCACCCGCACCGCCATCAATGGTGTCTGCGCCTGAGTTGACCCATTCCAAATAGTTGCGGTAGTCGTAGTTGTAGGTCTGACCACCCCCATGAATCACATCGGAGCCATCACCGCCCAGCAAGGTGTCATTGCCACGGCCACCCCAGATGACGTCATTATCTGTACCACCATCGATGTAGTTATTGCCTGTATCGACAATACTTTCTGAAGAATATTGGCCATACAAGTAGTCGGAGCCAGCACCACCCCAAATGGAGTTGTTGCCTGAACGGCCTGTGACGTTGTCGTTGCCCTCGCCTGCAAACAACGAGTCATTGCCTTCGCCGCCGTCGAGGGTGTCATTGCCGGCTTGGCCGTCAATCGTGTCGTTGCCCGACCCCGCATACACCGCATGGGCGTCACTGCTGTCGTAAATGGTGTCAGCACCAGAGCCTGTGGAGAACGACTCAAACTCACGGATGACATCGGTCACGCCATTGACCACGGCGGTACCAGCCACCAAGTCCAAGGTCATGTTGCTGTTCACCGAGCTGTAGCTCAAGTTATCGCTGCCGGCGCCACCCACCAAGGTTTGTGCAGCTTTAGACGACCCCGTGCCGCGCAAGGTGATGATGTCGTTGCCTTCACCCAAATCGACCCAGCCTGCCACAGAATCTTCAATGTAGACACGGTCTGCACCACTGCCAGTTTTTAGCCACTCCAATCCAGACAAGGTGTCAGTTTGGGTGCCGCTGTCTGAGCGCTGGGCAGTGGAGGACGCCACATAGGTGCTGCCTGTCCACAAGTTGTTGTCGCTGGTGGACAAGTTCACAAACACGCTGGCGGTGTTGTTGGAGTAGTCCAACAAAGAATCCGTACCTGCCCCGCCTGTCAAGGTTTGTCCGGCATTGCCCGAACCACGCACCACATCTTGTGTGATGACATGTTGGACTTGAACCACGGCGCCACTGGCATGGGTGTACACGTCATAGGCCAAGCTGTTGAGGGTCGCGGTGCTAGCAACCCATGTTTCGCCACTGGCGAACATGACCACATCGCCCACCTGACCGTCCACACGCAAGGTCTTGTTGCCATTGGTCATGGCCAGCACAGCGTCTGAGTCGAGTTTGACGGTGTTGCTCTGGCCACTGCCCCACTGTTGCAGGTCCATCACCTCAATACCGCTGAGTTTGGGCAGTCCAGAGTCGACGGTGAAGTCGCGGTAGCGATCGGCCACGGCCAAGACGTCAATGCTGGTGTCTTGGTCTGTGACCAAGTCCGTCACAGGGCCTGTGGTGCTCGCTGTGAACACCACGCTCGAACCCACGGCGCTGGAGATGGTGTAGCCACTCAGCGTACCGGTCAAAGTGAAGCCCGTGGACGCAACTTGAGTCGCAAATGCGCTGGCTACTTCGGCAGCCGTCAAGCTGGTGCTTCCATCGGTGGTCAGCGTCAAGCCACCCAAAGTGATGGACTGACTGACGGCTAGGTCATTGAACGTGACCGTCGTTTTTTCAGCCGTCGCTGTGCCACCAGAAGTGCCGTCGCGGGTGATGGCCAGCAAGGCGCCACCGTTGTCGGCGTGACGCACATCGATGTGGGCTGTGCCACCGACCTCCAGGTCAGTCACATCGCTGTCATCCGTGGTGCTGGTGAACACCGCCACACCACTGGCCAGTGTCGTCACGGTAAAGCCTGCCAAGACGCCTGTGAGCGTACCTGTCGTAGCCGTGCCAGTGACGAACACTGTGGCGACATCAGCCGCGCTGACGCTTGCGCCGCTCGGTGCTTTGTAAGTCAAGCCACCGAGCGTGATGCTTTGGTTGGCTGTCAATTCTGCAAAAGTAACCGTGGCAGTTTCTGTGCGCGTGGCCGAAACCGTGCTCGATCCTTGCGAAATCACCACCACATGGGCTTGAGCGACTTTGTCATCAGCCCCACCATCGATGATGCTGGCTGCTGCATCAAAGTAAAGCACGTCGCTGCCCGAGCCGCCGTAAAGCTTGTCAGCGCCACCCACGCCCATGAGCGTGTCGTTGCCTGCGCCGCCATACACAGTGTCGTTACCGCCTCCGGCGTTGAGCTTGTTGTTGCCACTGTTACCCACCACCAAGTCACTGCCAGAGCCCGTGGTGATGTTTTCGATGCTGATCAAGGTGTCAACCACGGTGGATGAACCTTCGGCCACTTTGCCCGTGTTCAAGTTGGCGGTGACGGGTGACGAGTTGGAATAGTCCGCCGTGTCTGTGCCGCCAGCACCGTCAATGGTTTGTACGTATGAAACATGACCGCCCAGCACGTCGTCTGCAGCACTGCCGGTGATCGTGCTTTGAGTCGAGCTGGCATTGGCCCAAGCTGAGGTGTAAGCAACCTTGACCTTGGGATCGACGTACACCACCATGTTGGCGTCTGTCGAATTCACGTATTTGATGTAAACGCCAGAGGCCAAAGTTTCAGCACTGAGCTTCCAAGCGCCGTCCGCCAGGCTCAGGGTATCGCCCCAATCGCCTTCGATGCGCAAGACTTTGTTGTCAGTCATCGCGGTGATTTGTGCCGTGTTCAGACGCAATTCATTGCCGTAACCGTTGGGGTTGTCGCCAAGTTCGACGATCTCAACAGAGGTGATGAGGGGCTTAATGCCCACGGTCAGGTCGGTCAAGCCCAAGTTGCTGGTCAGCGTGTCGGTACCCGCGCCCGCTGCGACGGTGGCGGTGCGTGCGCCCAAGGTCAAGGCGTCATCGCCAGCAGTGGCACCTGAGGCGCTGCCACTGAGATAGGTGGTGGGTGCAATCAGGGGCGTCACACTGACAGTGCCCGAGGTCGGAACAGCCGCAGTGTTAGCGGCGGCAGTGCCCGTCACCAAGGCTGCGCCATCCAAAGCCTTGAGTTGTAAGTTGGTCTGGCCGATGTTGGTGGTGGTGTCGGTGAAGTTCAGGTTATTGGAGAACTGCACCGTCACAGTCGTGCCATTGTGGGTGGCGGTGTAAATCTTGCCGCCAACACCGTTGACTTGTGCTTCACCCGCATAGGTCCAGAAACCCCAATCACTGAGGACCAGCGTGTCGCCCACATCGCCATCGATGCGCAAAATCTTGTTGGTATCGGTCAGCGCTGCCACTGACTCGCGGTTGAGCACCACCTTGGTGGCGTTGCGGCCGCGCAGGTCAAGAAGTTCTAGGTTGCTGATGCCGCTGGTGCCGTTGTCGAGTGTGAAGTCATAACTGTTGCCGCCCATTTGCAGGGTGTCAAAGCCCGCGCCACCGTTCACCGTGGCATCCGCTGTTTTGGCCAGCAGGCTCACGTTCGAGACGTGCTGGTTGTTGTTGCTGTCGCTGAAGGCCACGTCCCACACCAAGGTGTCGTCGCCTTCTTCACCCAGCAAGGTGTCGTTTTCTGTGCCGCCGCTGAGGGTATCGTTGCCCGTGCCGCCGACCAAACTGTCTGAGCTCGTGCCGCCCACGAGGCTGTCATGCCCACTGCCGCCGTACAAGCTGTCAGCGCCGTCGCCACCGCTGAGGGTGTCTTGGCCCACATAGCCCCACAGGGCCTCAGCAGTGCTACCACTGCCCGTCAGGGCGTTGTCTGCCTCAGTACCTTTGAGCAACTGCAAGCCAGCGACTTGGGTACCAATGGTGTTGACAACTTTCACCGTCACACTCACACCTTCGTGAGTGGCTGTGAAGGTGTTGTAGCCAGCATACGTACTGGTGTCCACGGTGCCGAGGTCTGCGTTGAGAACGACTGAGTCTTCAATGCCACCTTGAATGGTGAGCGTGCGCCCTGCCCCAGCCATGCGGTACACGGCTGCCTTGTCCAGCGTGATGCTTTGAGGTGACTCCGCATTGAAGCGCAACACTTCCATGCCTGTGACTGCGGGCATTTGCCAGGTTTGGCTGAAGTCCACATCAGGGTCGTTGATGAGCAAGGTGTCGGTGCCTGCACCACCTGTGATGGACACATCGCCTTTGTCAAACACCAAGCTGTCACCGCCACTGCCGGCGATGACGATATCTGAGCCCAAGCCACCATCGAGGGTCATCACGCTGCCGGCTGAGCTGCCATAAATCACATCATCGCCCGAGCCACCAACCACGACTTCGAGGTTGCTCAGGGTATCTGTACCGCCTTGACCGTCGTTGGCGCGTCCTGCGGCCACGCCGCGTTGCGTGCTGGTGGTGAGGTTGACCACCACGGCTTCAGTTTGTCCGCTGTAATCCAAGGTATCGGTATCGCCACCACCGTCAATGCTGTCGTTGCCTGCACCACCGCGCAAAGTGTCGTTACCCGCATTGCCCGCAAGGCTGTCGTGACCAAGACCACCTTCGATCCCGTCATCGCCAGCACCTGCTTGCACAGTGTCATCGCCTGAGCCTGAATCAACCGTGTCGTTGCCGTCGCCGGCCACGATGGAATCAGCACCCGCATGGGTGAAGATACGACTGGCTTTGCTGCCATCCACCACCACATCGTTGCCCGCGCCAGTGCTCAGGTGTTCAATGCTGATGAGGGTGTCAACATCCCCAAAACCGTCCGTCGCTGTACCCGCAGCCACTGTGATGCCACGCACGGTGACAGCACTGCCACTTTGGTTGACATACACGTTGCCTGTTTGGGTGGAGAAGTCAAGCGTGTCCACGCCGTCGCCACCGTCCAAGGTTTCGTTGCCGAGTGAGGCATAGAGGTGGTCGTTGCCACCTTGGCCATACACCGTTTCGTCAGCAAGCGTGTAAAGGGTATTGACGACCATGGTGGCACTACCCGTGAGGTAGGCGCCTGCGTAGCTGGGTGCGCTGGCATCCAACACGACGTCGAAATTGCTGCTCACCAACAACTTGGCCTTGAGGGTGGTGCCCTCGTACACCTCGGCCGCTTTGTAAACCACGCCATCTAAAGTGATGTTGCGCGCTTGTTGCCACACCACGGTGCCGCCCAGCAGCAAGGTGTCGTTCGCGTCGCCATGCAGGGTGAGTGTGTTCAATGCTGTGCCATTGAGCGTCATGGCATTGAGCGTGGCCGAGCCGAGGCGCAACCATTGAGCGCCATTGCCGCGTAAATCGAGCACTTCGACTTTGCTGACCAATGAACTGCTGCTCAGCTCGCGCACTTCGTCGCGCCACAGCACCGTGTCATCGCCATCACCGCCATCTAGGCTGTCGTTGGCGTCGTACACCAAGGTGTCGTCGCCCGCCTCGCCTTTGAGGGTGTCGCTGCCAGCCCCACCGTCGAGGTAGTCGCCGCCTGCACCCGCTTCGAGGTAATCGGTGCCATCGCCGCCTAATAAGGTGTCGTTGCCGTCAGAACCGTAGAGGCTGTCGTTGCCTGTGCCGCCATCGAGCACATCATTGCCGCTGCCCACCACCGAAACAGTGCTGGTACCGCCGTAGAGCGCATCATTACCGGTGCCACCCTTGAGCACATCGTTACCGCTGGCGCCTTGCAGGGTGTCGTTGCCCGACTCGCCCATGAGCACATCGGCCCAGTTTTGGCCACCCGCTGTGGCGTTGTAGTTGTCACTGTCACCCAGCACCGAGTCATTGCCAGCGCCTGCCCAGACGGTGTCGTCGCCGCCACCGCTGCGCACGGTGTCGTTGCCAGAGCCTGTGCGGAAAGTTTCAGCTGCGCTGCCGCCGACCATCAAATCAGCGCCATTGCCTGACTGCGCAGCCTCGATCGAAGTCAAGGTGTCGATCGCGCGCGTCACATCCAAGGCTGTGCCGGCTTGCACGGTGTCGGTACCGTTGGCGCCGAGCACGGTGGAGTCAGAGAGGTTGACGCTCACACCCAGTGTGCTTTGTGCAAAGTCAATCGTCGCGCCTTGGAAAGGAATGACCCAGTCGATCAGCTCGACCGCCACGTCCGCTTGCACTTTCACATACATGCCTTCCAAGGCATAGCGCACCCATGTGGTGCCGCTTTGCGTGACTGTCTCCATCACAGCCCATGGGCCTTCGAGGGTGACCGTGCTTTGGTTGGTGCCCTTGATGGTGAATTCACCATAGGCACCGTAGGCTGTAGTCATTTGGCGTTCGAGCAAAAGCACCACTTCGCGGTAGTTCAGTGTGAGGTGGTTGGCACCGTCACCCGTGAGGTCGATGGTTTCAAAGCTGCGCAGGCTGGAACCGGCAAAGCCCGTCATGTCCAAATCGATGCCGTGCCCCTTGAGCTGCAAGGTGTCATTGCCCGTACCGCCGTCGATCAGCACAAAGTCGAGCTTGGAGATGGACAACACATCGTTACCACTGCCACCGCGAATGATGTCGGCGCCGCCCAAGCTGTGGATGGTGTCGTTGCCTGCACCACCTGCCAAACGGTTGGCGTTGAAGTCACCAATCAGCAAGTCGTTGCCCGAGGTGCCTGTTTGCATCAAGGAGTCTGTGAAGTCGCCGCCATTGATGATGAAGGCCTCACCCGAGCTGTAACCGTCACGCTGGTTGGTCGGCATGCCTGACAAGATGTCAATGAAACCGTCGTTGTTGAAGTCACCCGAGGCCACCGAAAAGCCAAATTGGTCTTGTGGCAAACCACCCGTGATGATCAAACCGTCTTCGCCCAAGTTGTCAGCGCTCATCAGCGGTGACCAATCGGCACGGTCTTTACCAAAAATCACAAACACGGCACCGCTGTCTGTGTCGGCTGTGTCGCTGGCGGTGTTGTCGCCCACCACGGGGTTTTGACCACCCGCAGTCAGAATCAAATCGTTGTAGCCGTCGTGGTTCAGGTCACCAAATTCGGTAGCTCGGATGAGCTGGTTCATCGTCGTGCCGTAGAACGACACCACGCGCCCTGCCGCTTCAAGCTCGTCTAGGGTGATGAGCGGGTTCCACTGACCGGCTTGGCCGAATACCAAATGGAAGAGGCCTTTGGCCACATGGTCGGTCCCTGCCAAGTTGGGGTCGTCTGGGATGGACGCGTCATACACATAGTTGGACGAACCAAAAATGTAGTCCATGATGCCGTCGCCGTCGACGTCACCAGCGGCTTCCACCTGCATACCAGCCATCTGGCCAGCCCATGCACCACCGTTGTTGTCGTAATCAGGACTTTGGGGGTTGGTGGTGAGTTGGTAACCCGGGTCAATTTGCGCCGCGGCTTCGGTGGTGAAGTAGAACGGGGAATTGATGTTGCCCATGTTGGTGGCGCTGAACGCCACGTTGGACTCGATGCCTTTGATGGCACCTGCGTCCACGGTGATGTAGTAGTCAGCCGCGCGGTCCAAGGCCAAGCCAGGGTTCATGACCACTTTGTTGCCCACGAAGCTGATGACGCCACCGTAGTTGCCCACTGCGGTGTTGTTGGCCGTGTTGATGGTGAAGGTTTCCACCAAAGTGCCTGTGCCGTCTTGCTTCAGGAACAGCTTCAAAGAGCTGAGGTCTGTGCCAGCTTTGACGTTTTCGCAGAAGGTCAGCACCAAGTCATCACTCAGGCCCACGGTGGTGGCATTGGCAACCACGTTGCCGCCGGCCACCGTGATGAGGTTGCTGTAAGTGCTGAAGTAAATCGAACTGTTAGGTGTGCTCAGCCCCGCGGCCACGTTGCCGTTGAGGTCTGTCATGGGCTGGTGGACCACCGACTGAGCATCGGTGAAGGACTGCAGGATCACCTCATAGCTGGCCCCGTAGGTCAACGCATTTTCGGGATTGATATTGACTGTCTTGTTATCTAGCGTGAGTCGGCCTGTGCCGTTGACCCATGCACCTGCATTGCTGTTGGCTGTGGCATCCCAGTGTTGACCCGTGATGGTGAAGCTGCCATCGGCCTGCTGCACTGCTGCGCTCACATCGAAGCGCTCGACCACTTGGCTGTTGTTGTTCGTGGTGCCTCTGACCTGCAGCAAGATGAAGCCACCGGTGCCCAGTTTGAGGGTTTCAGGCGAGACAAAGGTGACATCTTGTGTGACCGACACACTGCTTTGGCCGTTGTAAAAACTCGCGCCCAAGTTGATGGGGCTGTAACCTACGCCAATCGAGTTCCATAAGAACAGATTGGGCGCGGTGTTGTCCAACGTTGTGACAAAGGTGGTGGACTTAGGCACAAAGTTGCCTTGGCCATCCACGCTGCCAATTTGGTTGCCCGCCGCGTCTTGGACTTCGTCAAGCAGAACACGATATTGCGAATTGGCCACAAACGTGGCGCCAAGCTTCAAGGTAAAGCTGCTGTAGTTGGTGACCGAGTTGGCCACCGAACTGATGATGCCGCCTTGGTCACTCAAGCCCGTTTGCAGGTCAAACGACTCAGTGGTCACAAAGGATTTTCCGCTCGGCGTGACCACAATCACCACTGGGGTGGTGCCATTGCCTGCATCCGCCAAGTTGGTGACATCGTCGCCAAATGCCATGGTGCTGCTGAAGGTGACCGTCCAATAAGCCGGTGTATTGCCAACCGCTGGATGGTTCACCACCGCGCCACTGGTGTAGCCCACGAATGTGCCTGTGGTTTCATTGGCAGACACACCTTGTGTGCCATTTGCCAAGTTGGCAAAGGCCGCCGCAACTTGGGCTGCAGTAGAGCCGCCAGACGGAGCTTCGTAGGTAAAGCCCGCCAAAGTGACTTTTTTGCCTTGCGCCAAATCTTGGAAGGTGACCGTTGCTGTTTCGGGCGTGAAGCTCACCAGCTTTTGCAACACGATGTGGCCATAGGGCTTGACGGCCTCGCTCAGGCTGAGGTTGAGCTGGAACAACACTTCATCGTTGGTGTTGCTGGATCCTGGCTGAATCGGCGCTGTCGGCACGCGGTTGACCATGGTCCAGTCATCCCCGCGATAGTCTTGTGGCCACTGCGAGGGGTAAACACTGTTCTGATTGCCATAGCCCCCAGTGTTGCCCACCACGTTGTAATAACTGCCTGGGTCGTAAGGCCAGACCGAGAAGTTCAAGCCTGACTGTGTGGGCGCCGTCACGTCGGTGGCAGGTGCTGCACCGGTGGTGAAGTTCAGGGCGGTGTTGTTGTCAATGCCTGCGAAGTAGTTGCCCGAAAGGTCTTTGAACGCCGATGGGTCAATCTTGAGGTAGTAGTTGGTGCTGCCAGAGAGGTTTTTGAACGGGTTGACCTCGACTTGAGAGCCGCTGAGGTAAAGCGTACCGCCGCTGCTGCCCTGCCCTGTGTAGACATCAAACTTTTCAACCAAGCTGCCATCGGCCTTGTACAACAGCACATAAGCCTGAGTGCTGCGGGTCACGCCCATCACCACAGATTCGTCAAACTTGAGCACCAAGTTGTTGACGGTGGACACACCGGTTTGGTTGTCTTTGGGGTTGACGCTTTGGCCTGTGTTGCTGATGGTGTTGTAGAGCACCGGCGCAAAACTGTCGTTGTTGTGATAAACCACCGTCGTGTTAGCCGCCCAGCCTTCGTCCTTGCCGAAGACCACAAAGCTGGCACCGCTGTAGTCGGTCACGCCGTTCAGGGTGACACCGCTGAGCGTGGGGCCACCGAGTACGAAATCGTCAAAGCCGTCGGAGTTGAGATCGCCTACTTTGGCAATGTCAGCACCGATGTTGGTCTTGTTTGTCGTATCCGACAGGAAGTTCACGCCTCGGTTACCCAAGCTATTCAGGTTGAGGTTGGTTGCATCCGCACCACCGAATACCAAGCTGACGCGGCCGTTGCCGGCAAAGCTGTTGCCCAATGCAAAGTCTTGGTAGCCGTCGCCGTTGACATCGCCCACACCTTGGATGGTGAGCTTGCTCAAGCTGTTTTCTAGGCTGTTGTAGGCGCCAGATGCCAAGCTGCTGGCATTGATGGTGAAACCATTGCTGGCGCTGGTGACAAAGTTGGCAAGGTTGATGTCGCTCCAGTTGCTGCGACCAAAAATGACCTTGACTTCGTTACCCGAGGTGTTGACCGCCATGTCATCCCAGCCATCGCCGTTGATGTCGCCGATGCCGGTGAGACCGTATTCGTAAGTGGCGTAAGTGGTTGGTGCCCCATCGCTGAGCATGTAGTTGTAGCCGCCGCCTTCGATGTTGGTGGCGTTGTTGAGCTGAACCAAAGCGCCAGAGTCGATGCCCGAAATCTTGAAGCCTTTGCTTCCAATGTTGGTCAGGTCAATTTGACCCGCCAACTCGGCGTAGCCAAACACCACATAGGCCGCACCTGCGGTGTTGACGATCACGTCGTCCACACCGTCTTTGTTGATGTCGCCCGCGTTGTCGACCTTCCAGCCGGCATACATGTCGATGCCCTTGCTGACCAAGTAGGCGCCGTCGTTGTAGGCCACCGAGAAGGTGGTCATTTGCGGCGTAGGTGGGTTGTCAATCACCACATCGGTGATGGCTTTGCTGAAGTAAACCTTGACGTCTTCACCCGTGCTGGTGACGGACACCACTTGGCCATAGGTCACACCGTTGTAGTTCACATCGGTAGACAAAGCCCACTGGCCGTACAGCATGAGCGAATCAGATGCCGTACCTTTGACCACCAGCAAGTTGTCGCCATCGGTCATGGTGGCGAGTTTTTCGGGCGTGAGAATGAGTCGGTTGGCAGATGCGTTGGTGGTGAGGTCAAACACCTCCACATTGGTCAAACCGGTGGGGGGCAACAGCGAGGTATTGACATCGCCTGCAAAAGCAAACTTGATGGTGTCATTGCCACGACCTGCGTCGATGGCAGAAAAACTCATGTCGTGTACGGTGATGATGTCGTCACCATCGCCTGTCATCGCACCGTCGGCACTGCCGTCTGGGTTAGATGCCGCACCATAGACGTCGACCGTGTCAGCGCCAGGCCCATAGATGTTGACTGTGCCGCCCAACTCGTTGGTGATCTTGAGCTGAACTTCATCAGCCACCGTCACAAAGGCATCGCCTTTTTGCAGCACTTTGTAGATGGCACCTGAAGCGTCAGAGTCCACGCCCACATAAGCCCAGCCGCCATAGAGCGAGAGCTGATCGGCGGCCGTGCCTTTGACCGTGATGCGACCCGTGTCTGACAGGGCCATGACGGCGTTTTCGTCGAGCTTGACGGCTTGGCTGCCAGAGGCAGACAAGTCAATCACCTCAAAGCCTTTGACTTGCGTGCCTGCACGCGTGGTCAGATCGGCAATCGGGGCACCACTGGCAAGGCCATCGGTGGTGTAGGTGTTGATGACCAAGGTGTCATCGCCCGAGCCACCAAAGACATGCCAATCGTCGGTGTCGTAGGTGACCAAGTCGTTGCCTGCACCGGTTTCGATCAGGTCAGCACCTGCACTGACGGTGATGGTGTCGTTGCCCTCGCCTGTTTTGATGACATCGCTGCCCGAGGTGCCTGCTGATGTGTCGGCTCCGCTGGTGCCTTGGGTGACGTTTTGCACGGACACGCCCGTCGGCACCTTGACGATCAAGGGGGTGGCTGAGCCTCCGTTGGGTGTGAAGCTGGTGGTGTACAGCGTGTAACCACCACTGATGCTCGATGTCCAGTTGCTCAAACCCTCTAAGAACACGGTGTCGCTGAGATCAGCGTCTAGCGTGAGCGTGTGGTTGGCATTGCCCATCGCATACAAGCTCGCGGGGCTGATGACCACCATATCGGTTTGACCATTGGTCAGGTCCAGCGTTTCGATGCTCTTGAGCGTGGGATGCAGAGCCCCGTTGACGGGACGGCCAGGCTCCATCAAGTCGAGCAAGGTCGCACCGCTGGCATTGAGATCAAGCACGTCATTGCCAGATCCACCGGCCAAGGTGATGTCTCTGGCATCAAAGATGATCGTGTCGTCACCTGCCCCAGCATCGACCACGTCAGCGCCCGCACCACCATCGATGGTTTCGTCGCTGGCACCGTTGGGGTTGCCGCGAATGTCTTCAGAGCCTGTACCGCCGTTGAGCGCCAGTTGAATGCCGTTGCCAATGATTTGGTCACCCTTGGCCACTTGCAGCGCCAAGAGCACAGTGACGGGCGTGCCGTCGCTGGCGAAGTTGGTGTATTTGTTGTAGGTGATACCCAGCACTTGCTCGGAACCACGGGTCATCCAGCCGTCACCGGCCAAGCGCACCACATCGCCGGCGTTGCCAGAGACGATGAGGGTGTTGGTCGAGTCAGACATGTCGCGCACCTGATCGGCGCCGACCACCAAGGTGTTGTCACCCGTGCCCGTGATGTCCCAAGTTTCAATGCCTTTGAGGCTAGGGCCTTGCGGCCCAGCCGCATAGCTGGTGGAAGGTGCTGTGCCACCCACCGTGAGATTGCTCACATACGCTGTCGGCGTGCTGCTGGTAAAGACCACGGTGCTGCCTTGCGCTGCAGCGCTGTCAAAGCCTGCGAGCGTGCCGTTCAAGGGTGCGGTGGTGGTGCTGTGCCCTGCTGCCAAACCGGCAAAGGCAGCAGCCACAGTGGCTGCGCTCACATTGGAGGGTGCGGTGTAGGTCAAGCCACCAATCACCAAGGTTTGGCCCGTCGTCATGTCGGCAAACGTGATGGTGGTGGTTTCAGCCACGCTGGCACTGCCTGGCGTGGTGATGGCGACTGTGCCGGTGTTGGCCACGCCTGCGCTGAGGTTGAGCACGGTCGAGGTGCCAGACACGGCTAAATCGGTGACGTTGCTGTTGGCGGTGGCGCTGGTGAACACCACGCTGTTGCCCTGAGCAGCAGCACTGGCAAACCCAGCAAGCGTGCCGCTCAACGGCGCCGTGGTGGTGTTGAACCCTGCGCTGTGGCTGGCAAACGCAGCAGCGACTTGGGCTGCGGTGGCGCCACCCACGGGTGCGGTGTAGGTCAAACCTGCGAGGTTGAGGGTTTCGCCCTCTTTCATCGCCACAAACGTGACCGTGGTGGTTTCGCTGCTGCTGGCTGTGCCAGGGCTGGTGACCACCACATGGCCGGTGCTGGCGGTGAGGTCCACCGTCATGCCGCCATCGGCGAGCTTGACGGTGTCGTTTTCGTTGTCGAGTCCACCGGCTATGCCGCCGGTGTAGCTGCCATCGGCGCCGTCGTAGATGAACACGTCTTCGCCGCGTCCACCCACCAACACGTCAGCACCTGCACCACCATTGAGTACATCGCTGCCTGAGGCACCATCCAAAATTTGATTGCCTTCGCCTGCGGTGAGCAGGTCGCGTCCGTCTGAGCCCACATAGGTGACGACCACACCCGATTGCACTTTGAGGGTGGCATCGTTGAGGGTGTAGAGCGTGTAGTTCACACCGCTTTCAGTCACGGTGCTGCCTTGCTGCCAAGCGCCCACAATGCGGGCGGTATCGCCACTGCCACCGTTGACCGTGACCGTGCGGTCAATGTTCATGGCAGACACATCGGCGTCGCTCAGCGTGAGCGCGTAGTTGCCACTGCTGGTGCCCAGATCGATGGCTTCGATGTTGCGCAAACGGTCGTTGGCCATCGTGGTGAGGTCCACATCGCCGCTCGCCTCGAGGCTGTCTATGCCATCGCCGCCATCAATGAGCAGATCGTTGGCATCAAACACCATGACATCTGCGCCATCGCCGGCTTTCAAGATGTCAGCACCTGCGCCGCCATCCAACGTATTGCTGCCCGTGTCGCCGCGCACGAGTTGTGTGCCAGCTTGTGGGCTGTTGCTACCACCATTGGCCACGTTGACCACTTGCACCACGTCGGCAGCTTTGTCGACACGCAAAACTACGCTGGCATTGTTGGGGTCGGTGTAAACGTCGTAAGTCACCCCACCTTCCACGGTGGTGGCCGGTGTTGCAGCCACGAGGCTGCTGTCCACAAAGACGGTGTCGCTCATCACCAAGGTGTTGGGGGCGGTGCCGCCCAAGCTGAGGTCTGTCACATCGCCTGTGGAGGTCGTGCTGGTGAACACCAAGGTGTTGCCCAGCGCGCTTCCCGCTGCGAACCCAGTCGGTGCATGGGCTGCAAAGTAACTGGCCACTGCACTGGCTGAAGCGCCGCCATTGGGGGCTGTGTAGGTGACGTTGCCTAAGCTGATGGTTTTGCCTTCAGCCACATCGGCGAAGGTGACCGTGGTGTTTTCGGCCGTGGTGGCATTGCCATCACGCGTGACAAATACCAAGCCGGTTTGCGTGGCGTCGGCAGTGCGTGCATCGCTCTTTGAGGTGCCGCCCACGCTGAGGTTGGTCACATCTTGGTTGGCCGTGGCACTGGTAAAGACGACTGTATTTGGACCAGCCAACACCGATGTGAAATTCGCCAACGTACCTGCGGTGTTCGCTGCAATACTGGCCGCGCCAGAGGCAATGCCTGCAAATGCAGCGGCCACGGTGGCCGCACTTGCGCCGCCAACTGGGGCTGTGTACGTAATGCCACCCAAGACCATGGTTTGGCCTGCTGCCATGTCGGCAAAGGTGACGGTGGTGGTTTCGGTGCTGCTGCCCGTGCCGGGGCTGGTGACGATGAGGTGTTCTTCAGCCGCATCGATGGTGACCACGTCGGAGGTGGTGGACATGGCCGCCACACTGGCGGCGTTGAACGCCATGAAGTTGGTACCACCGCCGGAGATGTCAAGCGTCTCCATGTTGCGGATGTCTGGACGGTTGTTGACGTCCACCATGTCCAACACCAAGTTAGAAGCCGTGGACGCAAAGGTCAGGGTGTCGTCACCGCCAGCACCGTCGACCATCGCATCGGTCGGGTTGTAGGTACGTTGGTCAGGCCCTGCTGTACCCACATACGAGATGGACAGAGCCACGCCGGGCGCCAACAGCACAGTGGCCGTGCTGTCGCTGACGGGGTCATACAAGGTGTAGCGGCTGTACTGCACTGCAGAGCCACCGTTGTAGATGACGGGCTGTGGTGTGGCGGCAATCCAGTTGCCGGCCAAGGCCACGGTGTCGCCCACGCCACCGTGTACTTTGAGCACGTTGGTGGTGTCGGACAGGTCAAACACGTTGGCTGCGGTGAGCACCAAGTTTTGAGCGCCGTTGCCTGTGAGGTCAATTTCTTCAATGCCCGTGATATGCGTGTTGAGCAAGTCAAAGTTCACCGTGGCATTGCGTGTTTGGATGGCCAAGATGTCGTTGTTACCACCGCCACCGTCCACGATGGCATCGGTGGTGTCGAGCAAGACCCAGTCGTTGCCGTCTCCCGCCAAAATGGTGTCCGTGCCTGCGCCACCAAAAATGGTGTTGCTCAACGAAGAGCCGGTGATGAGGTCGCGCCCTGCACTGCCAATGACGTTTTCCAGATTGCTCAGGGTGTCGGTGCCGGTTTGGTTGCTGCTGGCTGTGCCGGTGTTCAGATTGATCACAGTGCTTGGTAGCACGGTGCTGGGTGAGGTGCCACCAATTTTCAAATCGACAGCCTCAACCTGCACGAGGGCGCTGGTCATCACCAAGGTGTTGCCCTGCGCTGTTCCTGCTGTAAATCCTGTGGGCACGTGCGTGGCAAAGTAGCTGGCCACCGCCTCGGCGGAAGCCCCGCCTGCAGGGGCGGTGTAGGTCACGTTACCCAGACTCAGGGTTTGATTGGCTGCGACGTCGGTAAAGACGAGCGTGGTGTTTTCGGTGCGGCTCGCTGTGCCATCGCGTGTGATGGCAATGACACCCGTCTGTGCAGGGTTGGCAATTTGCACGTCACTGCTGAGGGTGCTACCCACGCTGAGGTTGGCAACATCGCTGTTGGCCGTGGCGCTGGTGAACACGACGGTGTTGGGGCCAGCCAAGACCGAGCTAAAGCCGGTCAAAGTGCCGGCGGTGTTGGCCGCGCCACTGGCCAAGCCAGCAGCAATGCCTGCAAATGCAGCCGCAACCGTGGCAGCGCTGACAGCAGCAGGTGCGGTGTAGGTAATGCCGCCCAAGCTCAGGGTCTCACCTGCCAGCATGTCGCTGAAGGTGACCGTGGTGCGCTCTGTGGTGCTGCCCGAGCCTGGGGTGGTCACGACCACAGGGCCCATGCGCACAGCGCTTAAATCGAAGGTGTCAATGCCGTTGCCGCCTTCGATGGAGTCGTTGCCGGCATCGGCATAAATTGCGTCATTGCCAATGCCTGCATCTAAGCTGTCATTGCCAATGCCACCTGACAAGGTGTCGTCGCCCGCACCGCCGATGAGGGTGTCGTTGCCTTCGTCGCCAGACAAAACGTCGGTGCCGTCACCGCCGTCCACGCTGTCATTGCCACTGCCTGCGAGCACCGTGTCGCTGCCTGCGCCGCCAAGCACTTGGTCGTCGCCGTCGCCCGCGATGACAGAGTCGTTGCCGTCACCGCCATCGATGACATCGTTGCCTGATCCAGATGGATTGGTGGCCTCGCCACCGTAAATCACGTCGTTGCCCGTGCCCGCCAAGATGGTGTCGTTACCGCCGCCGCCAGCCATGGTGTCGTCACCCGTGCCTGCGTCGATGTTGTCGTTGCCCAAGCCAGCGCTGAATTGATCGCTACCGCCGTTGCCACGGTATTCGTCATCACCCGCTGTGCCGTTTTGCACATCGGCACTTTCGCCTGAGGTGATGAGCAAACCGGGCGTGATGGTTTTGCTGGGGGTGCTGGTGCTGTATGGCACGTACACCTTGAGTGGTTCTGCCGTGGGGCTGGGGTTGCCCGCGGTGGCCAAAGGTGTGTAAGCCGAAGAAAGATAAACCGCGTAGGTTTCGCCACCAATGGTTTCGAGAATGGGGGTAAGCGGGTCGGTTTCTTGACGCACCCAGCCACCCACCAAGCGCACGCCGTCGGTGGACGTGCCTTGAATGACGATGGCGTTTTGTTCAGAGACAGAGACCTGCGACTTGGCCACGCTGGTGGTGATGGCAATGTCGCTCACCTCACCGGTGGTGGCAGTGCTGGTGAACAACACGCTGTCGCCCGATGCAGTGCCTGAGGAGAAGCCACTCAATGTGCCCGTTGTGTCTGCTGCTGTGACAGCCGCATTGGCCACCAAACTGGCGAATGCAGTGGCCACGGTGGCTGCTGTAGCGCCACCCGCAGGTGCGGTGTAGGTCACACCGGCCACGCTGACGGTTTGGCCTGCAGCCAAGTCAGTAAAGGTGATGCGTGTGGTTTCGGGTGCTGTGAGCGAGCCTTGGGTGGTTTGCACACGCAACTGTGGCGCTGTGCTGGTCAAGGTGAGGTCACTCACGCTGTCAGTGGCAGTGGCCCCCGACACAGTGAGGTTGGCATCTTCAGACAACCCTGTGGCAAAGCCTGTCAAGGTGCCTGTGTAAGTGCCAGTGGCAGTGGCCCCACCGGTGGTTGCGCCACTTTGCAAACCTGCAAAAGCAGCGGCCACTTGGTTGGCTGTGAGGCTTGAGCCAGCGGTGTAGGTCAGCCCGGCCATGGTGAAGCTCTGACCTGCGGTCAAAGCCGTGAAGCTGACTTCTGCGCTGCCACGTGTGAGGGCAAACACGTCGGCCTCAGACAGTTTGACGGATTGGTTGCCGCTGGATGAGAGGTCAATCACCTCAAATCCTGAGAAAGTGGTGTCTTGCACCAAGGTGAGGTCAACCAAGCTGTTGGCATCGGCCAAGACCAATGCATCGCTCGCACCAGAGCCGCCTTTGACTTTGGCGTCGTTTTCGTCGTAGATGACGCGGTCATTGCCAGCACCAGCGTCAATCACATCGCCGCCGCTGCCGCCGTCGATCACGTTGTCGCCCGCACTGCCCACCAAGGTGTCGCCTGCGCCTGAACCGATCAGGTTTTCAATGTTGCGAACGGTGTCGTCACCATCGCCTTTGGATGTACCACCGCTGACAGTACCTAAGCTAGACGCCACTTGGCGTGTGCCTAAGTTGATGGCGATGGGGCCTGCGAGTTCGCGCAGGTCTAGGGTGTCGATTCCGCTGCCACCGTCTAGGGTGTCGGCATCGTTGCCAGCACCGCCTTTGAGTGTGTCGGCACCTGCGCCGCCAAAGAGCGAGTCAGCGCCATCGCCGCCCGCCAAGATGTTGGCCGCACTGCCACCAGAAATGGTATCGGCGGCGCTACCGCCCACCACGTTTTCAATGCCAGAAAGTTCATCGGTGCCTGTGCTGCCGGGTGCGGAGGCTCGGCCATCGCCTGCGTCATCCAGAGTCAAGGTGACGGCGGTGGTGGCGTCTGAGAAATCAGCCGTGTCATTGATGCCATCGCCACCGACCAAGCGGTCATCGCCCGTGCCGCCACGCAGCCAATCGTCGTCGACGCCGCCGAGCAAAATGTCATTGCCCGCACCACCGATGAGGGTGTCTTGGCCTGTGTCGCCTGTGAGCAAGTCGTTGCCTGCGCCACCGTCGATGTAGTCAAAGCCATCGTTACCGGCCAAGAAGTTGTCAGAACTGTTGCCAGTGACGCTGTCACTGCCTGCACCGCCGGCCACGTACTCAAAGCCAGACAGGGTGTCTGTGCCGCCTAAACCGTCGTTGGCCGTGTTGGTGGTGAGGTTGACCACCACGCCTTGGGCTGCGCTGTTGGTCGAGTAATCGAGTGTGTCAACGCCTGCGCCACCGCTCAAGGTGTCGCTGCCTGCGCCGCCGGTGATGGTGTCGCCACCCTCGCCGCCTGTGATGACGTTGGCGTCTGCTGAGCCTACAACGACATCGTTGCCTGAACCTGCCGTGATGTTTTCAATGCCTTGCAGGGTGTCTGTGCCCATGCCGCCCAATGAGGTGTCTGTGCTGCTGCCCACGGGGTTGGCAATGCTGATTACCAAGTTGCCTGTGGCTTGCGAGTAATCGGCCAAATCAATGCCTGCGCCACCAATGAGGCTGTCATTGCCTGTGCCACCAGCCAACACATCAGCGCCATCGCCACCATCGAGCACGTCGCTGCCATCACCACCGATGAGGGTGTCTTGACCGCCGCCGCCAGAGATGCTGTCGGCCCCGGCTCCGCCTTGGATGAGGTTCCATGCGTCGTCGCCGATGATGGTGTCTGCACCTTGGCCACCCAAGATGTTTTCAAATTCAGAAATGGTGTCGCTGCCTTGGGCTCCTGCGACCGAAGATGCACGCGCATCGGTGGCACTGCCAGTGACCAAGTTGATGGTCATGGGGCCCGTGACTTGAGAGTAGTCCAAGGTGTCGGTACCCACGCCACCGATCATGACGTCGTCACCGCCCGTGCCCAGCACGGTGTCGTCACCGCCGCCGGCATTGACCGAGTCAGCCCCTGTGCTGGCCACAATGATGTTGCCCGTGGAGTCACCCGAGACCACGCCGCTGCCTGTGACACGGCGAACCACCTGAATATCAGGGTTGACCTTGACCGTGTAGGTCACGCTGGGCGTGACGGTGGCATCGGTGATGTTGTATTGCACCAAGTTGTCGGCATCGACTTGGCTGCTCTTGATCCAAGTGCCCGAGAGCACCAAGGTGTCTTGGTCTTCGCCTTCAACAATCACGCCGCTGCTGAGGCCACCCGTTCTCTTGAACGCGTCTAGTGTGAGTGTGAGGCTATTGGCGCCACTGCCTGTTAGGCTGACAACTTCAACGCTGTCAAAGGCCGGTCCTGTGCTGAGATCGACTTCGGACAGGTGTGCCACGCTGAGCGTATCGGTACCTGCGCCACCTTTGACGGAGATGTCACTGGCGTCGTAGATCAGGGTGTCGTCATCGGCGCCACCGTCCAAAATGTCAGCACCTGCGCCGCCATCCAATACGTCTGCACCCGCGCCGCCGAGCAGGCTGTCACTGCCCACGCCGCCGCTTAAATTGTCGGCGCCACTGCCGCCGTCAAGGGTATCGTCGCCTTCGCCGCCTGAGACTGAGTCGTCGCCTGCTGCGCCAAGTAGGCTGTCTGAGCCGCTACC
>JACCDH011264759.1_pt1 | contig 58493 bp, 52 predicted proteins | sample 7442481 | NCBI WGS metagenome assembly JACCDH01 (sample SAMN15323433, study PRJNA562643) | freshwater metagenome | isolation source: river surface water | place: USA:Blue River Watershed | collected 2017-08-15
AAAGAGAGGTGTCCGAGTGGTTTAAGGAGCACGCTTGGAAAGCGTGTATACGGCAACGTATCGGGGGTTCGAATCCCTTCCTCTCTGCAAAGCCTATCACGAAAGTGATAGGCTTTTTTAATGCGAGACAACGTCGAAAGCTCGCTTTCGTAAGTTGGGGAGCGTTAAAAAGCCAAATGTCCCGCATAGCGGGACGTTTGAAAGGCTTTGGTAAAAGAGAAACTTTGGATGACGGCGAAGCCGGCAATCCCAATTTATTTTTTCTAATAGATCATGTGAAGGTTGAAGTCTTTGGATGACGGCGAAGCCGGCAATCCCAATTTATTTTTTCTAATAGATTATGTGAAGGTTGAAGTCTTTGGATGACGGCGAAGCCGGCAATCCAAATTAAATTCCAAAAAGCATTCGCGCATTATTAGTTGTACTCTCTGCAATTTCATGCAAGGGCATAGATTTAATCTCTGCTAATTTCTTGGCTACCTCCAACATATAAGCAGGCTCATTGGTTTTGCCTCGATATGGCACAGGCGCTAAGTACGGTGCATCCGTTTCTAACACTAAAAACTCCATTGGGATCTCTTTGATGGCTTCTGCTACGCATGCATTTTTATACGTTAAGACACCACCTAGTCCTAAATGAAAACCCATCCCTATAATTTGTTCTGCAGATTCCTTACTGCCGCTAAAACAATGAAACACCCCACGCAATCCTTTTTTCGCAAAAGGCTTTACCAACTCAATGGTTTCTCCCATCGCATTTCTTGTATGAATCACAATAGGCAATTGCATATCAAGCGCCCATTGCATTTGTGTTTCAAAAACCAGTTGTTGTTCTTTAGCAAAAGTTTTATCCCAATAAAAATCTAGCCCAATTTCACCAATGGCAATGAATTTTCTTTTTGCTAGCCATGTTTCAACCAATGCCAATTCTTCTTGATAATTTTCTTTGACATAACAAGGATGCAAACCCATCATAGCAATGCAATGATCAGGAAATTGCTGCTCCACTTTCAACATGGCTTCCAAAGAAGCACTATCAATCGCAGGCATTAGAATTTTTTCGATACCAGTTGATATAGCATTTTTTATTACTAACTCAATGTCAGAAGCTAATTCAGGAGCATAAACATGCGCATGGGTATCAATAAATTGCATAATCGACTGGATTTGAGCACAAAAAAAGCACTTTTTTAACGAATCACATACTAAAAGGCTTCATTTATGCGTTTAAGAATAAAAATTACTAACCCATCCCTTTATAGGATGTAAACTTTGTTTTTTATAGGGTACGGATTATACAGGCCGGGGTTTCTACCCTGGCCTTTTTTATGTCTTAATTATAAGGCTTTAAATTGGTAGCCTAGGTTGGTAAAATGCAATAACACTTGTGGTAATGCAATGCGTAAACGATCCATTGCTTTGGCACTATCATGAAAAACTACAATGGATCCTGGACCAGCATTTTGTATTACATTTTGTGCGCATTTTTCTCCAGAAATTTTGGTGTCAAAATCTCCACTTAACACATCCCACATTACAATATCTTGAGGCAGGTCTGGTCTCGTTCGCAAAGCTTTTATTTGTGCAAATTGAATCCTTCCATAAGGAGGTCTGAATAAATTAGATTTTATTTGGGCACTTGCTTTTTGGATATCCTCCATATAATCTTCAGTCCTATTCTCCCAACCATTCATATGATTTTGGGTATGATTTCCAACAGTATGATTTGCATCAAGGATGGCATCATAAATAGTAGGATACAATACCACATTTTTTCCGATACAAAAAAAGCTTGCTTTCGCATTATAGATAGCCAACTGCTCCAATACAAATGGGGTGGCTTCTGGGTGCGGCCCGTCATCAAAACTTAAGTAAATCACTTTTTCCTTAGTGGGTATTCGCCAGGTACAAGACCTATAAATAAGACGTAGCCAAAAAGGAGTTTTAATCAAATACATACCCAAAGATAAATGGTTCTTTTGCCCGTTTGCAACTTATCTTTGTAAAAAACAAGTGCACATGGAAATATCGGCTGATCAAAAGGTGAGAGTAAGGTTTGCACCCTCTCCTACTGGTGGTTTACACCTAGGTGGTGTACGCACCGTTTTATTCAATTATTTATTTGCAAAGAAATACAATGGTGCATTCATTTTAAGAATCGAAGACACGGATCAATCTCGATTTGTAGCTGGTGCAGAGCAATACATTTTAGATACTTTAGCATGGTGTGGATTAACTCCAGACGAAAGTCCAATTCATGGTGGTGCTTACGGCCCCTATCGCCAAAGCGAAAGAAAACCCATGTACAAACAATATGCATCACAACTAATTGAACAAGGCAATGCTTATTATGCATTTGATACCGCAGAGGAATTAGATGCAAAAAGAAAAGAGATTCCAAATTTTCAATACAATCGTGCTACAAGAATAGGCATGAAAAACTCTTTGAGTTTACCTGCTGCAGAAGTCACTCGTTTATTGAATGACAACACGCCTTATGTCGTGCGTATTAATATGCCAGAGAACGAAGAAGTTGTTTTTGAAGACTTAATTCGTGGCGAAGTCAAGTTTGATACGAGCATGGTGGACGATAAAGTATTGTTGAAGGCAGATGGCATGCCGACTTATCATTTAGCGGTAGTGGTAGATGATTTTTTAATGAAAATTACCCATGCATTTAGAGGTGAAGAATGGTTGCCAAGTGCACCTGTACATATTTTAGTTTGGAAGAATTTATTCGGATTAGATCAAATGCCTCAATGGGCGCATCTGCCTTTGATCTTAAAGCCAGACGGGAATGGAAAATTAAGTAAGCGTGATGGAGACAGATTGGGCTTCCCTGTTTTTGCGATGGATTGGACAGATCCTATTACTAAAGAGACCACGATTGGATTTAAAGAAAGAGGATTTTTACCCGAAGCCTTTGTGAATTTATTGGCTATGTTGGGTTGGAATGACGGGACTGATCAAGAATTATTTACGATGGCTACATTGATCGAAAAATTTAGTTTAGATAGAGTACATAAAGCGGGTGCAAAATTTGATTATGAAAAAGCAAAATGGTTTAACCATGAGTGGATCAAACAATCCGACAATGTGTATTTAGCTCCCTTGGTTGCGCCTTATTTTGAAGCTGCGAATATTGAGATACATGAACCAAGTTATTTGGTAAAAGTGATTGGACTAGTGAAAGAGCGTTGTCAACTATTAACCGACTTCATTCCTCAATCTGCCTTTTTCTTTACCGCTCCTACAGAAATTGATACCGCTTCTATCCTTCCTAAATGGGATGCAACTAAAGCAGCTTTTTTTACTAGTATAATGGAAGCTTATAAGAATCAGTCTGTAGCAAATGATGCGACTGAATTGGAAGCCCATTTTAAAGGATTGGCTGCCGAACAAGGCCTAAAGCCAGGTGATTTAATGTTGCCTTTTAGGATTATGCTAGTGGGTGGTAAGTTTGGACCAGGGGTATTTGATATAGTAGCAAACATTGAAACCAAAGATGCCGCAAATCGTATCCAATTTTGTTTGGATTTGTTGTCAAAAAATTAATGTAAATTGTAGTAGATGCATACAGAAAGACCCATAAGAGTACTGGTAGCCAAAGTTGGTTTAGACGGCCATGATCGTGGCGCTAAAGTGATTGCTACTGCATTAAGAGATGCCGGCATGGAAGTGATTTATACTGGACTTAGACAAAGCCCCGAAATGGTAGTTCAAGCAGCTTTACAAGAAGATGTAGATGCCATTGGTATTAGTATCTTATCTGGAGCACACATGACTGTCTTTCCTAAAGTGTATCAGTTAATGTTAGAGAAAGGATTGAAAGATGTCTTGCTTACTGGTGGCGGTATTATTCCTGAAGAAGATAACAAACTATTACAAGATATGGGTGTCGGTCATTTATTTGCACCAGGTACCAATACGACTGATATTGCAGCCTATATAAAAAAATGGGTAGCAGAAAACAGAAAGTCCTGATCTAATTAAATAGCTATTTCAAACTTTAAATTACTTGCTATGTCTTTTCAAACTTTGTTTACAAAAATGGAAGATCATACTTTGATCATTACCATCAATCGTCCAGAGAAATTAAATGCATTGAATCAACAAGTGATGCAAGATTTAGATGCCGTATTTGATCGTGTATATAAATTTCCAGAAATAAAATCTGTAGTGATTACTGGCGCAGGATTGAAGAGTTTTGTTGCCGGTGCGGACATCAAAGAATTTCAAGCCTTGTCTAAAGCAGAGGCTACTGCGCTTGCAAAAAGAGGCCAGGAGGTATTCTTTAAAATTGAAAATTCCCCTAAACCAGTCATTGCTTGTGTGAATGGATTTGCACTTGGTGGTGGATGCGAGCTTGCAATGAGCTGTCATTTTATTATCGCATCAGATAATGCCATCTTTGGTCAACCCGAAGTGAACTTAGGTATTATGGTTGGATATGGTGGATCACAAAGACTCACTCAAAAATTAGGGAAAGCGAGAGCGATGGAATTGGTCATTACAGGTAATAATATCAATGCAGAACAAGCACTACAATATGGCTTGGTGAACTACGTCGTTCCTCAAACTGAATTATTAGACAAAGCCTTCTCTCTTCTCGCAGCAGCACATACTAAAGCACCTTTGGCTATTGCCAATTCCATCAAAGCAGTGAATGCAGCATGGGACGAGTCGGTGAATGGCTATGAAGTAGAAGCCAACTTATTCGGCGACTGCTTTATTACTGCAGATTGCAAAGAAGGCATCCAGGCCTTTATAGACAAAAGAAAACCTCATTTTACGGGGCATTAATCCCCTTTTTTATTCGAATTTAGTAGTCTCAACTGACCCAATTTTATAAATGCTGTCTTACCTTTGCGGTACTAAAACTGCAAGTATGGAATACAGAATTGAGAAAGACACAATGGGTGAAGTAAAAGTACCCGCTCATGTTTATTGGGGTGCACAGACACAAAGAAGTATCGAGAATTTTAAAATTGCACAGGACATCAATAAGATGCCTAAAGAAATTATTAAAGCTTTCGCTTACTTAAAAAAAGCTGCTGCTTTAACCAATTTTGATGCGGGTGTTTTACCTAAAGAAAAATGTGACTTAATCGGTCAAGTTTGTGACGAAATTCTTGCAGGTAAATTAGACGATCAATTTCCCTTAGTCGTATGGCAGACAGGTAGCGGTACCCAGAGCAATATGAACGTGAACGAAGTGATTGCTTATCGCGGTCATGTACTTCAAGGTGGAAGCTTAACTGATAAAGAAAAGTTTTTACACCCAAATGACGATGTGAATAAATCACAGTCTTCTAACGATACCTTCCCTACTGCAATGCATATTGCAGCTTACCAAATTTTAAAGGAAGTAACGATCCCTGGTATCACTACTTTAAAAGATACATTGGATACAAAGAGTGCAGCGTATATGCATATTGTTAAAATTGGTCGTACCCATTTTATGGATGCAACGCCTTTAACATTAGGACAAGAAATTAGCGGTTATGCAAGTCAATTAAAACATGGATTAAAAGCCATCCACAATACTTTGGAACACTTAAGTGAATTGGCTTTAGGTGGTACCGCAGTGGGCACTGGAATTAATACTCCAAAAGGTTATTCTGAAAATGTAGCAAAGCATATTGCTAATTTAACTGGATTGCCATTTGTAACTGCTGAAAATAAATTTGAAGCTTTAGCAGCACATGATGCGATTGTAGAAGCACATGGTGCATTAAAGACGGTGGCTGTTAGCTTAATGAAGATTGCAAATGATGTGCGTATGTTATCATCAGGTCCACGTTCTGGCATTGGAGAAATCTTTATCCCAGACAACGAACCAGGCTCTTCTATCATGCCAGGTAAAGTCAACCCAACACAGTCAGAAGCGTTGACAATGATTGCCGCTCAAGTAATGGGCAACGACGTAGCAATCAATGTGGGTGGTTCAATGGGTCATTTTGAATTAAATGTTTTCAAACCAGTAATGATATTCAACTTCTTACATAGTGCAAGATTAATTGGGGACGGTTGTATCAGCTTCAATGATAAATGCGCGATTGGCATCGAACCAATAGAAGCGAATATCAATAAGCACGTAAATAACAGCTTGATGTTAGTGACTTCTTTAAACACAAAAATCGGTTACTACAAGTCTGCAGAGATTGCACAAAAAGCACATAAAGAAGGCACTACTTTAAAAGAAATGGCTGTGAAATTAGGCTATGTTACCCCTGAAGAATTTGATGCATGGGTGATTCCAGCTGATATGGTAGGACTTTAATTTTTTTTAATTTAATAAGTAGAATATATACTATTCCTAGGCTCACTAAAAACGTTCGCTACGGAATAGTATATATTCTACTTTTCTTTTTTTGAACTATTAGTTACTCTAGTGTACTCTTTCTCCGTTGGAATAGGTCTTCAACACTTTCACCTGCAAGATACTATCAGTAGGCACTTTCATTAAGTCTTTGTCGAGTAGGATGAAATCTGCATTCTTCCCTACTTCGATTGAGCCTACTTGCTTTTCCATGCGGTTGGCTTTTGCCGCCCAGATGGTCATACCTCGAATGGTTTGTTCACGTGTTAATGCATTTTCCATCTGGAACCCACCTGCTGGAAAACCTTTTGCATCCTGTCTAGCAACAGCCGCTAAAAATGTTTTGAATGGATTGATTTCTTCTACAGGAAAATCTGTGCCTAGTGGCAACCAACCATTTTGTTTTAATAATTGTTGGAATGCATAACCGCCTTTTAAGCGCTCTGCTCCTAGACGATCTCCTGCCCAATACATATCACTCGTGGCGTGCGTTGGTTGTACAGATGGAATGATATTGTACTTGCCAAAATAATCAAAATCGGTAGGGTTTAAAATTTGTGCGTGTTCTATGCGCCATCTTTTATCGTTCTTGCCTTTTAAATATTTCTCATACACTTTTAACACCACTCTATTAGCGCTATCCCCAATAGCATGGGTACACATCTGAAAATCGGTATTGATTAATTTTGCCGCAACAGAATCAAAATGTGCTTGACTGCTTAATAAGAAGCCACCCCATCCTGGCTGATCTGTATAATGCGCCAATAAAGCTGCTCCTCTGGAACCCAATGCACCATCGCCGTATACCTTTACGCCTTTCACCATCAAACGGTCTGTGGTATAGCCCCCATTGGTGAAATAAGAAGAAGTATATGAGCTTGGCTTATCACTTAACATCACATACAAACGCATTTTTAAATCATCGCTTTTTTGCAAAGCATCAATCATGTCAATATCGTTTGGACTCAATCCACAATCCGTGATGGTAGTTAATCCAGTCGCGAAACAATTTTTCTGTGCTGCTGTCAACCAGTTTTTATAATCTTCCTTGGTTGCTGCTGGTACATTTCTTTCTACCACACCCACAGCATTGTCAATTAACAAGCCAGTTAACCTGCCGCCTGCTACGACAAAGTCTCCACCCTCTATGGTTTGACCTGCTTTCACACCCGCAATTTGCAATGCTTTTTCATTGGCAATACTTGCATGCCCATCTACACGTTCTAACAATACTGGACGATCTGGGAACAAGGCATTTAATTCAGCATTTGTAGGAAATGCTTTACCAGGGAATCTGTTTTGATCCCATCCTCTTCCTCGAATCCATCCATTACCAGGATGTGTTGCTACGAATGCTTGAACACGACGCAATACTTCCTCCCAAGAATCAGCGAACATTAAATCCACCGCATATAAAGATTGACCATATCCCAAAAAGTGTGCATGCGCATCTACAAATCCAGGGTACACCGTGGCACCTTTTGCATCCACCACACTATCTGCTTGGTAATTTTTTAAGATATCATCATTGCTTCCAACTGCAACAATTTTGCCATCCTGCACGGCCATGGCTTCTGCTACTGTAAAAGCGTCATTGACTGTATAAATTTGTGCATGATGCACGACTAAGTCTACTCTTTGATTGATACATGAACTGAACAATACAATAATAGCCATCGCAAATAATTGTCGCATAGGATTTATTTAGAAACTAAAAATAAGGAATTAAAATAGAAATAGACGCTAGGTTTAAAAAAGCAGCGGATAATGACAGCCAGACTTAAACTAGTTCAATAATTCACAAGGCTTTAGGCCTGTGTGCTTTTTAAATGCAGCAGAGAAGTGCGAGATGGAGGAATACCCCAATAATGCAGACACATCGGTTACACTTAAAGACTTTTCGTACAATAAATATTTAGCATGTTCCATTCTTTGTTGTTGATAGAAATCAAAAATGGTGGTACCAAATACTTCTTTAAAGCCTTTCTTTAAATAACATTCATTCATGGCTACTTTACGGCTTAATTCCTTGATCGTAATAGGATCTCCAATATGTTGTAATAAAATTTCTCTAGCTAAATAGATACTTTCTTTACCACGATCATCGGATAAAAATTTACAAGAAAATCCTTCTTCCTTCTCATCTACAATACACTCTAAACTGAATAACAACAATTCATGGATTTTCGCATTGATGAAAATATTTTCCAAGGAACCAGTATAACTATAGTTCAATAATGAATCCAAAGTACCACGCTTACGCATGCACAACGGAAATGTTTTAACAAATGCATTCGGATGTTTAAATGCCAACACTTCGTCCTTGCGATTGTTCAATTTAACATTGTGAACAAACTGATGCAAGAAAGTAGAAGTAAAATGAAAAGAAAAAACGTCAACTGTTCTTAATGGCCCAGCACAATCTTCGGTTGGCAACTGATTGCAATTGCCACATAATTTATTTTCACAATAACGATTCCCTGAAATACAGAATCTCAACTCTAAATAATTATCTGTCGGACGCTTTGCATTGTAGTGGTATATGAACATACCTGTATCTTCTAGGTCAGCAGGAGACTGCGCATAATAACGATTGATTTTGTACTGTGTAGAACCAGGAATGAGCTGTTCTTTTTGGTACAACAAGGCCATCCCAGCAAAACCATTGGGCTGGTTGACTTGTTTTAATATATCGTTTGCTAACATCATTGAAACACAAATTTAAACTATAAACAACAAACCAAGTAAAAAGGTTCGTTTTGTGACTTAAAAATGACGCAAAATAAGCCCCAAATTTTGATCCAGTTTTAAAAAATACAAGGCCAATTCGACTCAGTTTAAAGAATCGATTTTAAGGCCATTTTTAGCCCCATTTTTGGCATTTGATTATTTAATAGCATCATTTGATTGGGGATAACTAGGCCGCTTAAAACGCTTATCTAACTGCTTAATTTTCTTAAATTTGTATGCGTTCAAAACGCCCTATAAAACAAAAAATTGCACTGTTTATGTCAGAAGATTTACAACACCCCGATTCGGCCGAAAATAAGAACTACGGCGCCGATAGTATCCAGGTATTAGAAGGCTTAGAAGCCGTTAGAAAACGTCCTGCCATGTATATTGGCGATGTGGGCATGAAAGGTTTACACCACTTGGTATATGAGGTAGTAGACAACTCTATCGATGAAGCCTTGGCTGGTTATTGTTCTCATATCGAAGTGAACATCCATACAGACAATTCGATCAGTGTTCAGGACAATGGTCGTGGTATCCCAACTGCGATGCATACCAAGGAAAAAAAGTCTGCACTGGAAGTGGTTATGACGGTACTACATGCCGGTGGAAAATTTGATAAAAACACCTACAAAGTATCGGGCGGTCTGCACGGTGTGGGTGTGAGTTGTGTAAACGCATTGAGTACTAAATTATTGGTAACCGTAGAGCGTGAAGGCAAAATATTTGAACAAGAATACGCCATTGGTGCACCTAAATATGCCGTAAGAGAAGCAGGTACAAGTGACAAAACTGGTACTAGAGTTCATTTCTGGCCTGACCAAACTATTTTCCAAGAAACAGTTTACCGTAAAGAAATTTTAGAAGGACGTTTACGTGAATTGTCTTATTTGAATAAGCGCATCAGCATTACATTAACCGACCTAAGAGAATTGGATGAAACTGGCGCGCCTTATGTCAATCATTTTTATAGCGAGGGTGGTATCGTTGAGTTTGTACAAATGTTGGATAAGAATGGTAACAGAAATCCAATCATTGCTGCTCCTTTATATGTAGAGGGATTAGACGAAGCATCTAACGTGATGGTGGAAGTAGCTTTGACCTATAACGATGACTTTAAAGAAAACATTTTTTCCTACGTAAACAATATCAATACCATTGAAGGTGGTACACACGTTACCGGTTTTAGAACTGCCTTAACTCGTGTATTCAAAAGCTATGGTGATAAAGAAGGTTTGTTTGAAAAAGCAAAAGTAACCGTAGAAGGAGATGACTTTAGAGAAGGTTTAAGTGCCATCATTTCTGTGAAAGTACCTGAACCACAATTTGAAGGTCAAACAAAAACAAAATTAGGTAATAGTGAAGTGAGCGGTGTCGTACAAACGACTGTAGCGCGCGTATTAGAAGCTTATCTAGAAGAAAATCCTAAGGAAGCCAAATATGTCATTTCTAAAATTATCCTTGCTGCCCAAGCCCGCGTTGCCGCTAAGAAAGCACGTGACATGGTACAAAGAAAGACCGTATTGTCTGGTGGTGGATTGCCTGGTAAATTAGCCGATTGTTCTGAGCGTGATCCTGAAAGATGTGAGTTATACCTTGTCGAAGGAGACTCTGCGGGTGGTACTGCAAAGCAAGGTAGAGAAAGAAGTTACCAAGCGATTTTGCCATTGCGTGGTAAAATCTTGAACGTAGAAAAAGCAATGGAACATAAGATCTACGAAAACGAAGAGATCAGAAATATGTACACTGCATTAGGTGTTACAGTAGGTACACCAGAAGATCCAAAAGCATTGAACATTGCAAAATTGCGTTACCATAAATTAATCATCATGACCGATGCCGATGTGGATGGATCGCATATCGCCACATTGATTCTAACATTTATCTTTAGATACATGAAGGAGTTGGTGCAGAATGGTTATGTCTACATTGCACAACCACCTTTATACTTGGTTAAAAAAGGTAAAGAGCAAGAGTATGCTTATAGTGAAGAACAAAGAAAAGATTTAATAGCGAAGTTAGGTGGAGGCAATGACAGTTCTGTAACGATACAGCGATATAAGGGTCTGGGTGAAATGAACGCTGACCAGTTATGGGAAACCACCATGGATCCAACTAGAAGAACCTTGAAACAAGTGACCATTGACAGCGCTGCTGAAGCCGATAGAATCTTCAGTATGTTGATGGGAGACGAAGTGGCTCCTAGAAGGGAATTCATTGAATCTCACGCGAAATATGCAAAAATTGATGTTTAAGGGCCTCAATTGAGGGGAATTTATAAACATTTAACAAAAAAACGTATAATTCAAACCTTGCATATCAATAAATAAACTACTTTCAACAAGCATTTTAAAAATTAAAATATATACAAAATGGACACTTCAAAAATGATCAAAGCATATTGCTTGAAAACAAAAGAAAAAAACGTACCAATGCACGACGCTGTCATCACTAAAACTGCTAAAGGCGGTTATATGGCTGGTGGTCACGATGGTAAAGGAAATAAAATGGCCGCTATCATGAGCGAAACAAATGCTTTGAAAGCAATCGCTGATGGTGTAGCTACTAAGGGTTTTTAATTTTAAGTGACCCCTTAATGAAATTTAAGGGGTCACTTAAAATTCACTGATGATTTTTTTAAGGCCACGCATAAACGGTGGCCTTAATTGTTTTAGGCCTTTACTTCAACCACTCCGTGGTGTATTTTAGTCAATGTGGCAAAGCAATGCTCCATGCTCTTAATGTCCTTAATGATGAGGATAAAGGTCTTGCCTACTTGTTTAAAATGGGCATTGTTCATGGCTGTTTGAGTGAAGTTCAATAAGCCTTTGAAAATGGCACTTTCATAATAAGGCGAGTCTGGTCTGTTGATGAAGAAACACCTTAAGGTTTCGTCTTTCAAAGTCATTTTTTCAAAACCTAAAGCAATCGCTAGCCTTCTAGATTGTATCGTAGTAAACAATGCTGCCACTTGTTTCGGCATAGGACCAAAACGATCGATCAATTCTAATTTCATCGCTTCCAATTCGGCATCATCTGCGGATTGGTCTAGTCGAGTGTATAAGGATAGTCTTTCCCCGATGCTTTCTACATAAACATCTGGGATCATGATTTCCAAATCAGTATCTATGGTACAATCGGTTACAAAATCATCTTGCTTGCTAATCTCCTCTTCAAATAATTCTTTGAAATCGGAACGTTTTAATTCTCGTACCGCTTCGGCCAATATTTTTTGGTACATTTCAAATCCAATCTCTGCCATAAAACCGCTTTGCTCTCCCCCTAATAAATTACCAGCACCACGAATATCTAAATCGCGCATGGCAATCTGGAAGCCAGAACCCAGTTCACTAAATTGTTCAAGGGTTTGTAAACGCTTACGTGAATCATCCGGTAATGTACTCATAGGCGGTGCCAATAAATAACAGAATGCTTTTTTATTGCTTCTTCCTACCCTGCCTCTTAACTGGTGTAAATCACTCAATCCAAATTGGTGTGCATTATTGATGATGATGGTATTCACATTCGGAATGTCCACCCCGCTCTCTACAATATTGGTACACACCAACACATCATATCTGCGTTCTATAAAATCAAATATTTTTTCTTCTAACTGATGGCCTTCTAATTGTCCATGCGCAAAGCCAATACTTAAATCTGGACAAAGCTTTTGGATCATCGCACACATTTCGGCCAAGCCTTGTACCCTGTTGTGAATAAAGAATACCTGACCGCCTCTTTCCGTTTCAAAATAGATGGTTTCACGAATTACATCCTCATGAAACACCTGTACTTCGGTGTGGATGGGTTGCCTGTTGGCTGGTGGCGTATTGATAATACTTAAATCCCTTGCCCCCATTAAACTAAAATGCAGGGTTCTTGGTATGGGCGTTGCAGTCAATGTCAAACAATCTACATTGGTTCTTAGGGTTTTTAATTTCTCTTTATGTGCTACCCCAAATTTTTGTTCTTCATCGATGACCATTAAGCCGAGATCTTTGAAATTGACTTCCTTACCTAGTATACCATGCGTCCCCACCAAGATATCAATCTTACCTTCTTTCACTTTAGCAATGGTTTCTTTTTTCTGTGCAGCAGATTTAAATCTGTTTAAGAAATCAATTTCTAAAGGAAAATCTTTCAACCTTTCTTTAAAGGTTTTATAATGCTGGAAAGCTAGAATCGTGGTTGGCACCAACACCGCCACTTGCTTACCATCAATCGCCGCTTTAAATGCAGCACGAATAGCCACTTCAGTTTTGCCAAAACCTACATCACCACACACTAAACGATCCATTGGTGCTGCAGCTTCCATATCTTTTTTCACATCCGCTATGGCTTTGGCTTGATCAATGGTGTCCTCATAAATAAATGATGCTTCTAATTCATGCATCATATAATTATCTGGCGTAAAAGCAAATCCTGTCTGCGCTTTTCTTTGTGCATACAATTTGATCAAATCAAACGCAATTGCTTTTACCTTTGCCTTGGTCTTGTCCTTTAATTTAACCCAAGCATCCGACCCCAACTTATTCACTTTGGGTGGCGTGCCTTCCTTACCCGTATATTTTGAAATCTTATGCAGTGAATTGATATTCACATACAAAATATCACTGTCTTTATAAATGATTCTTACCACCTCCTGCATCATACCACTCACTTCTATCTTCTGCAAACCACTGTACACCCCCACTCCATGATCTATATGCGTTACATAATCACCAGGATGTAAATCACTCAATGTACGTAATGTAATAGCTTTGTTTTTACTATACGCCTGCTTTACTTTATACTTATGGTAACGTTGAAAAATTTGATGATCAGTATAACAAACCATTTTATGGTCATGGTCTACAAAACCTTCGTGGATATTTTTGACAATGGGGGTAAACTGTATCTCTGTTTTTAAATCTGTAAATATAGCATGAAGGCGCTCTAATTGTTTGGCTTGTTCTGCAAACAAAAACAAATCGTATCCCTTTTTTTCAAATTCTTGTAAGTTCGCTATGAGGTATTGGAACTGTCTGTTAAAACTGGGTTGCACCTGTGTACTAAAAGCCAATTTTTGTTCCGTCAAATTTGCCTGAAAGCCCCACTCAATGATATTTCTTTTTAACAATTGTTCCGCAACAGTATCCACCGACACAAAGTCATCCACCGTTGTATTTTTCTTATGCGCATCTGAATCATCAATCAATTTAGCCACTGGTGCGTGCAGCAAAAAAGCTTCCAATGCTTCCATTTGGTCATTGCCCTTTTGTTGGATCAGTGTCCAATCCTTTAGCCAAACAATGGTATTGTCTGCAATAAATTCCATCAAAGGAATTTTCGCTGTGTCTTCAAATTGAGTCGTCACATTGGGAATGATATTCACCTGCAATAACTTGCGTTCACTTAACTGCGTCTCTGGATCAAATAAACGAATACTATCCACTTCCTCTCCAAATAATTCTACCCTATACGGCTTCTCATTGCCGAATGAATAAATGTCAAATATACCTCCTCTCAAAGCAAACTGCCCTGGCTCATATACAAAATCAGTACGCTCAAATCCATATTGCACAAGGCTTTCCATCAAAGCATCCAAACCTAAAGTATCATTGGTTTTAATTTGAATGATATGCTGTTGAAGGGTCTTGGGCATAATCACTTTTTCGAAAAATGCTTCTGGATAAGTGACAATGATTTTCTTATTTCCACCCATCGATAATTTTGTCAAAGCTTCGGTTCTTAGCATCACATGCGAAGGATTGAGTAGACTAAAATTTTGTGCCGTTTTAAAAGAGGAAGGGAAATAAAATAAATCCAAAGCCCCCGTGATACTTTCTATCGTGTTGTAAAAATAAGCGGCTTCTTCTGCGTCATTCAAAACAATGACATGATTGTATGTAGCAGTTTGAGGATGCGTAAATACATGCTTTAAAACAAAAGCTGGTGCAGACCCGTTGAGGTTTTGTAAGTGAACTTGAAAAGGCTTTTTTGCCGATTCAGACATAGTAATCCCGTCTACTATTTTTTTTAGGAGGGGGGATGCATCGTACCGATCAAACAAAGATTGCTCATTCATAGTTCAGTCTACAAAGATACAATCAAAAAACGGAGGAAGTAGAGATCGTTAAGTCAATTTCCTGAAATTGATTTTTTGTCACTTCAATATGAGCCACCCCATTCGTGCCAGAGAAAAATGGAATATAGATACCCTCTTGATAGCCCAACACAATCGTGTATTTACCTGGGCTTAGTTTGAGCTTAAATTTACCTGCATTATCCGACCGAACCTGCTTCACTAATTTGGCATTCAACCCTTTCGCAGCATTTCCTTGTTGACCAATTAGCTGTGTAATACCAGCGTATTCATAAACAAAAATGGTTGTTGAATATGGACTACCCTTCTGGAATGACTTCCCTTTTAAGGGCATCATTGCGTCAGATTGAAGATAAACCACACCCTTTATGCCTTGCGAACGGATACAAAAACCCATTATAAATGGGACAAATAATAACAAAAGGATCTGCGGGTTTATAAACTTGCGCATATAGTCGATTTTGATAAAGTTACATCAATTTAGATCGCATTTTTGCAGCATCTTATTTAAGGCTGTAAGTTGCATTCATTTACAAGAATAGATTGTAATTTAGAACTATGAAAAAATGCTTTTTTATCCCCCTATTATTGATTTGCTCCATTCAAATCCTTTTTGGTCAAGATGCAACAAAGAAGGATGTATTGATGCAAGCTTCCAATAACTTATCATTAGAAGCAAGAGAAAGATTTTCTAAAGCAGTCTTCGCAGCAAAAAAAAATGGTTGGCCTATACAATACGCATCACGCAATCAAAACAATGCAAGATTAATTGGCGTGGATGCAAAAGGTTGGCCTAAATATTATATTGGATTTGCAGATCCGGTTGCTGCAATTACCATCAATACCAATAAAGTATGGCCTGGCGCTGCTTCTAACTTAAACTTAAGCGGCTCCGATGATGCTGTAACCAATAAGTTAGGTGTTTGGGACGAAGGCAGTCCTCGACTAACCCATAAAGAATTGACAGGTAGAATCACACAAAAAGACAATGTCACTGAAATTGTGAATCATAGTACACATGTTGCAGGGATTGTCATGAGCAAAGGACTTAATCCTTTAGCTAAGGGCATGGCATTTAATGTGAAAGGAATTTTAGATTACGACTGGAACAATGATTTATCTGAGATGTCGGCTGCTGCTGCTTCCGGCTTATTGATTTCCAATCATTCTTATGGAACCGTTAGTGGATGGGATTATAACAGTGACTCTTCACGTTGGGAATTCAATGGCAGATGGAATGAAAAAGAAGATTACCGTTTTGGATTGTATGATTACGATGCACAAATTCAAGATTCAATCGCTTACAATGCACCCAATTATTTAATTGTTGCTGCAGCCGGAAATAATAGAACAAGTACTGGCCCTGCAGTTGGACAACCTTATTGGAGAAGAAATCAAAGTGGGGTATTTTATAATGCAGGCAATCGACCTGATAGCTTAAGTAGCAATGATGCGTATGGAAGTATCTCAACAGATAAAAATGCAAAAAATATTTTGACTGTGGGTGCAGTCTATGGCATTCCTTCTGAATACAATAAAAAAGAAGATGTGGTCATGAGTAATTTCAGTTCTTGGGGACCTACAGATGACGGAAGAATCAAACCCGATATCGTAACACAAGGCGTATCCGTTTATTCTACGCTTTCTATCAACGACTCTAGTTACGGCTATCAAAACGGGACTTCCATGGCCTCTCCTGGCGCAGCAGGAAGCTTATTGTTGCTACAAGAATTAAGTCAAAGATTTATGGTCAATGGCACACCTAAAATTTTAAGGTCTGCCACTGTTAAAGGCCTTGCAGTGCACACTGCAAATGAAGCCGGATTATACCCAGGGCCTGATTATAAATTTGGCTGGGGACTACTTAATATTGGGGAAGCAGCGCAAGTATTGAATACTGCTTTAACCAATAATAACAGTGCCAATAGTCCTCACTTTGTGTATGAAAACAATTTAGTGAATGGTGCAAGTCAAACCTATTCTATTATCGCTTCTGGCACTCGTCCTGTTAAAGCAACCTTGGTCTGGACAGATGTAAAAGGGGTTTCAAGCGATCTTTTAAATGATCCAACTTCGAAATTAGTGAACGACTTAGACCTTGTGATTACACAAGGCAATAAGACATTTAATAGTTGGAAATTAAATCCAACCAGCCCAGACAATCAAGCTACAAGGGGCCTTAACAATGTAGACAATGTAGAAAAAGTGGACGTAGACACTAGTTTAGTAGGCACTTTATATACTATAACCGTCAACCACAAAGGCTTGCTTGATAGAGGTCAACAACCCTACTCTTTAATGATAAGTGGTGCAGGCGGCACAGCTTATTGTAATTCCGCAGCAACGAGTACAGCAGGTACGAAAATTGATAGTATTCAATTGAATAATATTAAATTTTCAAAAACAAGTGCTGATAACTATGTAGACAATACCGCATTATTTGTCAATGGAGAATCTAATGGTACCCTTGCATTATTTATAAAAACAAGTAGTGCTGACGCAAGTAATAACAATCGATTTGTAAAAGTTTTTATTGACTACAATAACAATGGAACTTTTGAGACCAATGAATTGGTGCATACAAGTTCAGCATTAAACAATGGAGACTATACTGCTACAATCAATTTAGCAAGCAATTTAGTGGTGAATCAATTTACAAAATTACGCGTAGTAGTTACTGAAGCAATTTTAACAAGCGATGTAACTGCTTGTGGCAATTATACTGCAGGAGAAACGCAAGACTATACTTTAAAAGTTGTAAGCCCCTCTAATGACGTGCAAGTGGTAGAGATCACCAATCCAGTGGGGGGTGTATCAGAAAAAGCAACCCAGTATGTGACTGTAAAAATTGCCAACAATGGCACCAACAAGATTAGCAATATTCCCGTGAACTTAGTGGTGAAAAAAGGCAACACAACCATCCTAACCCTTACAGAAACCTTTACTGGTAGATTGTATGGATCAGAAAACATGTTGTATACTTTTCAAACACCCATACCAATTGAACTAAACCAGATTTATACCATTACCGCAACCGCCTCTATCACCAATGACCAGCAACCAAATAACAATACTATTTCAGCCACAATAATAAGTGCAAATTCTAGCCCGGTAATTACAGGTTCTGCAACTTCTTGCAACAACAATGTGCAGTTATTAATTAACAATCCAGTGGGTGAGGAACAATATATTTGGTACGATAAAAACAATGATATTAGTAAGCCCATTGCCATTGGCGCTGCAATTAGTACAAATACTTCTGCAAGCAATGTGTATGTTTCAAAAGGATGGCAAGGTTTTATTGGTCCTAAAACAAATACAACATTGAGTACCTCCGGAGGGTATAACAATTGGGGAAGCAGCTATGGGGAGTTTATGCGTTTAAATATTAAAGCACCCATTACATTAGAAACTACAAAATTATATACGGGCTACGCGGGTAAAATAGAATTAGAGTTAAGATTATTAAGCACATTTACAGATTCAACTTATTCTTACTATCCTTCTCAAACACAAAAATCAACTATCCATGTGGTTGCTAGTAGTCCTAATCCAACTCCTGCTACTGGAACAGCAGCTTCAGGAACACCTACCCCTTATGTGGCTGGTGATTCAGGAAGAATTTATGCCATCAACATGAACCTGACTCAACCAGGGAACTATATTTTAATTGCAAGATGTGCAGATAGTGCGACCATTTATAGAAACAACAATATCAATACCATCAATTATCCATTTGGACCAAGCTTATTGGCTTCTATTACAGGAAACTGGGTTGGAGCCGATTATGAAAAATATTATTATTTCTTTTATAATATGCAAATTAGTACTGCACACCATGAGTCTGCATTGACTGCTATTCCTGTCATTGTTGCCGCAAAGCCAATCATCACGCAAATCGGCATTGACAGTCTTAGAACAACAGCTGCAGATAAATATCAGTGGTTTAGAAATGACGAATACATCAATGGCGCAACCAATCAGGGCTATAAAATACCAAACACCATTGCAGGCAATGCGCTTTATAAAGTAAGCACTACCATAGGCACATGTACCAATTATTCAGACAATGCCTTGATCTTAGTGACAGATGTACCTCAAGCACCAAGCAACGAAATTGGATTAAAAATTCTTTCCACCGATTATATTGAAAATATGATTAAAGGAAATCAGTTCTTTATTCAATTCAACAACATCAAAACCAATACCGCTAGTGTAAGTATTTTAAATAGTGTTGGTGAAACTGTGTTCCAAAAAGAAAAATTAAACAATCAAACTACACCGCAATCTGTTCAAATACCTACACTCAATTCTGGCATTTACTTTGTAAAGGTATTTGCCAATAATAAAGTGTATGTGCAGCGTGTATTTATCACCAATAATTAATCCAACATGTTACAACCTTGGCAGGATGCAGTGGTCACCAAAATTATACAAGAGACGACAACAACAAAACGTTTCTGGCTTGCTTTGTCTACTGGCATTGTATTTGATTTTACGCCAGGGCAATTTGTAACATTAGACTTGCCTATTCACGAACAAAAAAACAAACGCTGGAGAAGTTATTCCATTGCTTCTGCCCCTAATGGAACCAATGAATTTGAATTAGTGATTGTACACTTAGATGGCGGAGCGGGCACGACTTATTTATTTAACGAAGTAACCGTAGGCACTGTTATTAAATTAAGAGGGCCGCAAGGTGTTTTTGTTTTACCCAAAGATATTACTACAGATCTCTATTTCATTTGTACAGGCACAGGCGTTGCTCCATTTAGATCAATGATCATGGATATGCACCAAAAAAAGACTCCGCACCAAAACATTCATTTATTATTTGGCTGTAGACAATATACCGATTGCCTTTATGGTCATGAATTCAAGGCACTTGAGGCAGTAGCGCAAAATTTTTATTACCACCCTAGCTTTTCTAGAGAAACCGAAATACGCGAAGGTGCCCGCCAAGGCTATGTACATGCCACTTATAAAAAACTATTAGAAGAAGGCGCAAGCAAAGACGCTCAGTTTTATATCTGTGGATGGAAGGATATGGTGGACGAAGCAAGAACAACATTAGCTGAGTTGGGCATTCCCAAAAATCAGATTCATTTTGAACTATATGGCTAAGCAATATGTTTTAATACCAAGGCCTTCACTTCGCTCATTGGTATTCTTTCTTGTTGCATACTATCTCTATAACGAATCGTTACCGTGTTGTCTTCCTTTGTTTGGTGGTCGATCGTTACACAGAATGGTGTACCAATCGCGTCTTGTCTTCTGTAACGTTTTCCAATCGCATCTTTTTCTTCATAGAAGCAATGGAAGGAAGGCTTGCACTCGTCCATTAATGCCTTAGCCAATTCTGGCAAGCCATCTTTTTTAGTCAAAGGCAATACCGCTAATTTCAATGGTGCTAGTTTTGCAGGTAAATGCAATACCACTCTTGAATCTGTAGTACCATCTTCCTTATTGATTACTTCCTCCTCGTAGGAGTTAGATAAAATCAATAAGAACATTCTATCTAATCCTATAGATGTTTCAATCACATAAGGCACATAATGCTGATTGATCTCCGTATCAAAATACTGCAATTTCTTTTTGCTAAATTCTTGATGACGTGTTAAATCAAAATCAGTTCTTGAGTGAATCCCTTCCACTTCTTTAAAGCCAAATGGGAAGTTGTACTCAATATCCAAAGCAGCATCTGCGTAGTGCGCTAATTTAACGTGGTCATGAAAACGGTATTTGTCTGCAGCAATGCCTAAACTTAAATGCCATTTCATTCGCTCGTTTTTCCAATGCTCATACCACTCTTTCTGCGTGCCTGGCTTAATAAAAAACTGCATTTCCATTTGCTCAAACTCACGCATTCTAAATATAAACTGACGTGCTACAATTTCATTTCTGAAAGCCTTTCCTGTTTGTGCAATACCAAAAGGAATTTTCATCCTTGCTGTTTTTTGTACATTCAAAAAGTTCACAAAAATACCTTGTGCCGTTTCTGGTCTTAAATAAATCGTATTCGCATCTTCTGCTACAGAACCTAATTCAGTAGAGAACATTAAATTAAACTGACGAATTTCTGTCCAATTGCTCGTACCGCTGACACTACATTGAATTTTATTCGCTTGAATCAACTCACCTAAGCCCGCAAAATCATCATTCGCTAATAAGGCATCCATATCGGCTAGTAATTTATCTGCACCAGCTTGGTCTCCTTTTTCAATTAATTTATCTGCATGTGCTTCGATCAAGTGATCTACACGGTATCTTTTTTTACTATCCTTATTGTCAATCAATGGATCGCTAAAGCTATCCACGTGACCGCTCGCCTTCCATGTAGTTGGATGCATGAAAATTGCCGCGTCAATGCCCACAATATTATCGTTCATCTGTGTCATGCTATTCCACCAATAGTCACGAATATTCTTTTTTAACTGCGCACCATAAGGACCATAATCATATACTGCACTTAATCCATCATAGATTTCACTACTAGGAAACACGAATCCGTATTCTTTGGCATGCGAAATGATCGCTTGTAATGTATTATCTGTAACTGTCTTACTCATAGTTTGCAAATATAGGACGAGAAAGGATTATGGTTGTAATTTTTCGTTGTTTTGGTGTCTTTCTTTATCTCGAATGGTTTTCTTTTGCATATTCTTCTCCAAAGCAGCCGTCAAATCCACACCAGTTTGATTGGCTAAGCAAATCAACACAAAAAGCACATCTGCCATCTCATCCCCCAAATCCGCATCGGCTTCCTTGTTTTTAAAAGACTGGTCCCCATATTTACGGACCATCAATCTGGACAATTCCCCCACTTCTTCCATCAATACACCCAAATTGGTTAATTCGCTAAAATACTTCACACCAATGGTTTTGATCCACTGATCCACTTGTACTTGTGCTGCTGCTATTGTTAATTGGTTTGACATATTATTCCCTATTTTTTGAATCAATTATAATTGTAACTGGGCCATTATTTAAAAGTGACACTTTCATATCTGCACCAAATTGCCCTGTGGCAATAGGTTTGCCTAATTCTTTGTTTAATGCAACAATCATCTGCTCGTAGATAGGAATTGCGATTTCAGGTTTTGCAGCCGCGATATAAGAAGGGCGATTGCCTTTTTTCGTAGCAGCATATAAAGTGAATTGACTAATGAGCAGGATGGATCCTTCAATATCCTTCACACTCAAGTTCATTACCCCCTCGGCATCATCAAAAATGCGCATTTGAACCAGTTTATTGGCCATCCACTGAATATCCTCTGTGTTGTCCTCGTTTTGAATCCCCAATAAGACCATTAAACCTTCTTGGATGGCCCCAATTACCTGTCCATCTACAGTGACATTGGCTTCTGATACTCTTTGAACTACAACTCTCATAAGGATGCTATTTACGACATGAAGATAAACAAAACTATTTTCACTAATTTAGCTGTAATTTCAACGCCTTGAGTAGTATTAAAAAATTAGCCAATCAAACCGCATGGTACGGACTTAGTTCAATAGCCGCTAGGTTTATTAGCTATTTGCTTACCCCTTATTTAACCTATAAGCTTTCCGATATAGCTTATGGCGAGAATTCGATTGTCTATGCATTTATACCTTTCCTAAATGTGTTGGTAACACATGGCATGGAGACGGCTTATTTCAAGTTTGGTTCTAAGGAAAACGAGGAGGATATTTACAATACGAGTAGCATTTCCATGCTCTTTGTAACAGGCCTTGTGTTGTTTGGATTATACACTTGGAGATTGCCTTTAGCCGACTTATTACAAATCACCATCCACCCGGAATACATTAGCTTATTGGCATGGATTGTTGCATTGGATGCATTGACGACCATTCCGTTTTCAAGACTTAGATTGCAGGGACGTCCCAAAAAATTTGCGCTCATTAAAGTGGGTGGCATCTTACTCAATATACTTGCTACTTATGTTTTAATTAGTAGCCTACCGAATTATGTACAATCACACCCAGGTAGTTTTCTGCAAAAATTATACACGCCCAATTGGGAAGTGGGTTATATATTAATTGCTGGCATCATTCAAAATGTCTTTGTATTCATTTTATTACAAAAAGAAATTAGGTCCATTCGTTTCAAATTCAATTTTAAACTTTGGAGAGCAATGATGGCTTATGCCCTCCCCTTGATTTTAGTAGGTTTTGGCGGAATGATCAACGAAACCTTGGATAGAATCATGTTGGGATGGTGGGCTCCAGGAGGCAGTCCAGATGCGAACAAAGCCTTGGTTGGAATTTATAGCGCTTGTTACAAATTAGCCATTTTAATTACGATTTCTATTCAGGCATTTCGAATGGGCGCTGAGCCATTTTTCTTTAAACAAGCCGAATCAGATCATGCACAAAAAACTTATGCAAGGGTGTTGAAATTTTTTGTGATTACGCTTTGTGTGATGTTCTTAGGCGTGGTCTTGTATATTGATATCTGGAAATTATTTATCCAAAATCCAGCCATGTATGTTGGGCTTCGGGTAGTGCCCATTTTATTAATTGCCAACATGTTTTTAGGCGTGTATTATAATTTAAGTATTTGGTACAAACTTAGTAACAGAACGATGGCAGGTGCATGGATTACTTTACTTGGTGCACTTATTACGGTTATCATTAACTATATCGCGATTCCTCATTTTGGCTATATGGCAAGTGCTTGGGCCACTTTGGTTTGTTATGGCACCATGATGGTGGTGAGCTACCAATGGGGACAACGTGTGTACCCTGTTCCTTATGCTACAAAAAAACTGATTGCCTATTTTGTGATTGCCTTAATGGTCTATGGCATCAATCTTTTATTGCATCTTGTTTCAAAAAATCAACCTTTCAATTATTTATTTGCAACCATATTACTATTCGCATTTATTGTTTTTGTAATGCGCATCGAAAAGAAGGAATTGCAATCTATCTTTCAAAAATAAAACGAATGGCAGAAGACCTAACCCTGCATCAGGGAACAAAAAAAGAACAATACGAATCCTTGATTCCACAAATTAAAGGTTTAATGACTGGAGAGGATAATTTAATTGCCAACTTAGGCAATATTGCTGCGGCATTAAAAGAACAGTTCAATTGGTTATGGGTGGGATTTTACTGGGTGATAGACGATGAACTCGTACTGGCTCCTTTCCAAGGACCTGTTGCTTGTACAAGAATCAAAAAAGGCCGAGGGGTTTGTGGAACTAGTTGGGAAAAAGGCATCACTTTAGTGGTAGAAGACGTGGAGAAATTCCCAGGACATATTGCATGTAGCAGTGCTTCGAGGTCAGAAATTGTGGTTCCGGTTTTTCAAAACGGCGTAATTGTAGGTGTTTTAGATGTAGATAGTACCGAATTGGCTCATTTTGACAAGATAGATCAACAGTATTTAGAGGAAATTGTAGGCTTCTTAGATTAATTTTAAAAATAATCAATTAAGTTTGCAGCCCCTAAGCGGATGTGGCGAAATTGGCAGACGCACTAGACTTAGGATCTAGCGCCGCGAGGCGTGTGGGTTCGACCCCCTCCATCCGCACAATAGGCCCCAATTTGGGGCCTATTTTTTATCCTAACTTGACTGAATTAAGGGCAAAATTTGTACCTTCGCCCCCCTTAAACCCTACAATTAAGTAGTAAAAGCAACTATTATGGCAACGATAAAAAGAACCAACATTGCACCATTAAATGATCAATTAACGGTGACTATTTCAAAAGCAGATTATTTTAACGCTTACGAAACAAGTTTAAAGAAGCATGCCAAAACGGCAAATATTCCTGGATTCAGAAAAGGAATGGTACCTGCTGGCATGATTAAAAAAATGTACGGACAATCTGTTTTCACTGACGTGATTTTAAAGACAGTGGAAAACGAAATGAATCAATATATCGCAAAAGAAAAGATTGACATTTTTGCACAACCACTCCCAGTGGAGACTGCGTTTGCAAACATGGATCAAAACAATCCATCGGATTATGATTTCTCTTTTGAAATTGGTTTAAAGCCAAGCTTTGAAATAAAAGCAAAAGACATCAAAGTTAAAAGATATAAAATTCAAGTAACAGACGATATGATTCAAAACGAAGTAGAGCGTTTACAAATCAGAAATGGCAACATGACTGAACCAGAAGCGGCTACAAGCGAAGACAATGTATTGAATGTAACTTTTATTGAGTCTGACAAAGAGGGCAATGAAGTAGAAGGCGGTATCAAAAAAGACAACTCTTTATTGATCAAATATTTTAGCGAAAAACAAAGAAAACAATTCATTGGCAAGAAGAACGAAGATACGGTTGTGATTCAATTAAAGAAAGCCTTTGATGACAAAGAATTAGATATCATTTTGAACGATCTTGCATTGACAAAAGACGATGCTGAAAAGTATTTCAAATTGGTCATTACTAAAGTGGGCTTAGTAGAAAAAGCACCTTTGGATGAGACTTTGTTTACTGTATGCTACCCGAACCAAGCCATTGCCAACGAAGCAGAATTCAAAGCAGCAATCAAGAAAGATATTGAAGGATATTACGACCAACAAGCAAAGAATCAGGTACATGATCAAATTTACCATAGCTTGATTGAGCAAACTAAAATGGACTTCCCTGTTGCATTTTTAAAGCGTTGGTTACAAAAAGGTGGAGATAAACAAAGAACAGAAGAAGAAGCAGAAAAAGAATACCCAGTGTTCCAAGACCAATTAAAGTGGACTGTAATTAGCACACAGTTAATTGCAGACCATAAAGTTGAAGTAGTTGCAGAAGACTTAAAGAATTTTGCGAAACAACAATTGATGAGTTATATGGGTGGCCAATTGGGTGCATTAGGAGACAATGACCAATGGTTAGAAGACTATGCAGCTCGTATGATGCAGGACAGAAAATTTGTAGAAGATAGTTACCACAGAATTAGCACAGATAAATTATTCAACGCTTTAGAGGCAGACGTAACAGCCAAAGAAGAGCCAATCGCTGCAGAGAAATTTGCCGATTTGTTGAATAACCACAAACACTAAGCTACACTGATTAGTATACAATAAGCTGATTTAAAGCCCCAGGTTCTGGGGCTTTTTTATTGATTTGAAGCCCCAAGTTCTGGGGCTTTTGTATGAAATGAGCTAATTAATAGTAAGATTCTATCTTCCCGCCTACTTTAGTTGTCTTTTAAGCTAAATTTGGCACCGTTTTTGCAATAGCTTAGAAGAATAGGTTTTACCTTTACACACTGAAAAAAGCATATATGAACATAGGAAAAGAATTCGAAAAATTCGCGATCAAACACAGAGGGATCGGAAGCAATAGTCTTCACCAATACCAAAATAGCGTGACCAACTTGACACCCTATATTATTGAGGAGCGACCAATGAATGTGGCTAGCATGGATGTGTTTAGCCGTTTAATGATGGATAGAATCATTTTCTTAGGAGAAGGCATCAATGATTATGTAGCGAATATCGTTACAGCGCAATTGCTTTTCTTGGAAAGTACAGACCGTACAAAGGATATTCAAATGTATATCAACAGTCCAGGTGGAAGTGTTTATGCAGGTTTGGGCATTTATGATACCATGCAATTCATCAGTCCTGATGTAGCTACTATTTGTACAGGTATGGCAGCAAGTATGGGGGCCATTTTATTATGTGCTGGTGTAGAAGGTAAAAGAACTGCATTAAGACATAGTAGAATCATGTTACACCAGCCTAGCGGTGCCATTGGTGGTCAAGCATCTGATATCGAAATCACTGCAAGAGAAATCAAGAAATTAAAACACGAACTATACGAAGTCATTGCAACACATACCCACAAGGATGTTGAATTGGTTGCGAAAGATTGTGATAGAGATTTTTGGATGACTGCAGCAGAAGGAAAGGAATATGGATTGGTGGACGAAGTATTGTTAACCAACCCAAGAAAATTAAAGAAATAATAATTATAATTTAAACTGATTATATGATACTTACGAATCGTTTTTTAATGGAAGAAGAGGAAGAGCCAAGAGGAGATAAAAAAGAAGACAATGCGCCCTCATTTTTGAATAGAAAAATGGAGCAAATCTTTTTCGAAAAAAGAGCCATCTATTTATGGGGTGTGGTTGACGATAAATCTGCAAAAGATATTGTCACTAAACTTTTATTGTTAGATGCGGATAAGCCAGGCGAAGAAATTAATTTTTATATCAATAGCCCAGGTGGTGTGGTAACAAGTGGTATGGTGATGTTTGATACCATGAACTTAATTAAAAGCCCAGTTCATACCATTTGTATGGGATTGGCTGCAAGTATGGGTTCTATTTTATTGAGCATGGGCGAAAAAGGAAAGCGAACTATTTTCCCGCATGGAGAAGTAATGATCCACCAGCCAAGTTTGGGTGGTTATTTTCAAGCAACCAGTGCTGATATCGAAATTCAAGCAGAACAAATCAGAAAAACAAAGGAATTAGGCGCTCAGATTTTAGCTAAAAATTGTGGTAAAACAATAGAACAAATCATGGCCGACTTTGACAGAGACTATTGGATGAATGCCAAAGAAGCGGTAGAATATGGTATCGTAGATAAGATTGCAAAGAGTTTATAAAAAACGGATTCAATGAAAATGAGTAAGACAGAAAATATACAATGTTCTTTTTGTGGCCGCAGCAGAGCAGAAGTCAAGATCCTAATTGCTGGACAGGAAGGTCATATTTGCGAGCACTGTATTGAACATGCTCATGAAATTGTAGATAAAGAATTTCATCAAAAGAAAGAAGCAGGCAAAGCAGGTACCCTTAAGGTGCAAAAGCCAACTGCCATTAAATCTTTCCTAGATCAATACATTATTGGACAAGACGAAGCAAAGAAAATATTATGTGTAGCAGTATACAACCACTTTAAGCGTATCAACCTACCTAGTACCAATAAGAACGAAGTAGAGATTGAGAAGAGCAATGTGATTATGATTGGTGAGACAGGAACAGGTAAAACATTACTTGCCAAAACCATTGCCAAATTATTGAATGTACCATTTGCCATTGTGGATGCCACTGTATTTACAGAAGCAGGTTATGTTGGTGAAGACGTAGAGAGTATGTTGACGCGTCTTTTACAAAACTGCGATTATGATGTTGAAGCTGCCCAAAGAGGGATTGTTTATATAGATGAAATTGATAAGATTGCCCGCAAAAGCGACAATGCTTCTATTACACGTGATGTAAGTGGAGAAGGCGTACAACAAGGCTTACTTAAAATGCTAGAAGGCACCGAAGTATTGGTACCTCCTCAAGGCGGACGTAAGCACCCAGATCAAAAAATGATCAAGGTAGATACTAAGAATATCTTATTTATCTGTGGTGGTGCATTTGACGGCATTGACAAAATCATTGCTAGAAGAATCAACACCAACGCCATTGGCTTTAGTGTCAACAAAGATGAACAAGAATTACAACGTAAAAACTTATTGCGTTTTGTGAATGCACAAGACATCAAATCATTTGGCTTAATTCCAGAAATGCTAGGACGTTTACCCATTGTGACGCATTTGGAACCTTTAGACGCAGAGACATTAAGAAGCATTTTAACTGAACCAAAGAATGCATTGATCAAACAATACACCCAATTGTTTGCAATTGAAGATATCAAGTTGTCTATAGATACAGAAGTGTTTGATTTCATTACTGCAAAAGCAATGGAATACAAATTAGGCGCAAGAGGCTTAAGAAGCATTTGTGAAAGCTTGTTCACGCAAGCTATGTTTGAGCTTCCTGGCACTGACATCAAAGAATTTAATGTGACTTTAGCATATGCGAAAGACATGTTTGATAAAAGCAAACTAAGTACTTTAAAAGTAGCTTAACCCATTACAATCACTAACTCATAAAAAATACAACTATGCAAGAATTAATTGATCGTTTAGTAAAAGAAGCAGGCGTAACACCAGAGCAAGCAAAGCAATCTATCGAAACCATTGCTGCATTTGTAAAGGAAAAATTCCCAATGTTAGGTGGCGCAGTCAATCAGATTTTTAAAAATAAATAAAGCATAAAAAAGGCCCCTTTGTTCAAGGAGCCTCGTAAGCAAGCAATCGATATTCAGGATTAAATCCTTTTCTAAACTTAGGATAATAATTTTATATAAATCCTTTTTTGAATAAAAAATTTGACACAATCCAAAGAACCAATCTATTTAATTGTATTTCAATTACTTAGATTGGTTCTTTTTTTTAATGTGTTTGCTTCGGCTTCTGTTAAATCAAACTGGATCACCATTTCAGACCAGTTTAACCTACCCTTTTGTTCTTTTCTGCGTTGTATGATTGCCCAGACTGTCTTTTCATCAAATATGCCCAATGACATCCAATCCTCAAATCCCATGGTTTGGTATGCCATTTTGTGATTGGTCCTGGCTTGATATGAAATGAATGGACGAATCATTTCAAAATCAAATGCAGTAATGCCATATACTTTTTTTAATCCATGCAGACTATTAAATCCTCCTGACCATTTTTGATACTTCAAAATTCTTTTCACTTTATAAGCTGGAAGGCCGGTGATACGAATCCAATCTGCCGCGTTGGTATGATTGATATCAATGCGTTCTTGATTTTGTTTTAGCCAGTTTTGAGTATACCCATTTTGCCTAGCAACACCCCTATTTCGATTGATTGAATCTTTTATTTTCACCCAAGGAATCAGTTGATGAGCTTGACTTTCAGATAAACCATACCATCTTAACAAGTCTTCTTTTGCATAAAACCTTCCTCCTTTTTCACGGTAATGATACAAGGTGGTCATTTGTTTTTTCGACAAACCCAATCGATATCCAGTGGCTGAATCCAAATGATTCGGATCAAAATAAAATAATGCTTTAGGTTTTCCTATAGAAGTCTGCCTGTTCGCAAGTTTGCTGTTTTGATTTGGCAGAAGATAGTGCAAGAGCAAACTAAAAAATAAAATACACCCTACAACAAGGATCCCCTTTTGTTCCTTCGAAGTAAAAATAAAATAGGATTTCCAATCAAATTGCATGAACGGATTTTTCCAAACCTATCCCATTTTTGCAATCCATTTTAACGTAAAAATACGCAGCTATAAAGCGAAGCCTTAGCAGTTAATCTCAAGACCATCATAGGCCATTGCGATACCTTCTGGCAAGCTTGGCTCTACCATAGCATGTAGGCCAATTTGATGGCTAAAATGCGTGAAATAAGTTTGCGGAACGGCCAAGGTCTTTGTCAACTCAATTGCTTCCGATAAAGTGAAATGGGTTGGATGTGGTTCGGGACGAAGTGCATTGAGGATAAGTACTTTTGACCCTTTCACTTTTTCCAACGCTTCGGGAGCGATATAATTTGCATCTGTGATATAGGTAAAATCTCCTATTCTAAAACCTAAGACAGGCATTTCTCGATGCATGACTTGTATTGGGATTAAATGGATATCTCCAATGGTAAACGGTTTGTCTTTTTCTATTTGAATCAATTTCATTTCTGGTAAACCTGCATCTTTATTCGCTTCAAAAGCATAATAAAAATCTCGTTTGATGGCTACCTGAGTAATGTCATTGGCATAGATGGGCATGGATTTGCCAGAAAAGAAATTGAACGGTCGTATATCATCCAAGCCAGCATAATGGTCTCTGTGCGGATGAGTAAACACCACCGCATCGATATGGGTAGTTTTAGTACGCAACATCTGGTACCTAAAATCGGGCGTTGTATCAATGATGATACAAGTGGTTTCCGACTCTACTTTAATGCTTGTTCTTAATCTGTTGTCTCTAGGATCATTTGAGGTACATACCGGACAAATACATCCTATTAAAGGGACTCCAGTACTGGTGCCTGATCCTAGAATGGTGATTTTTAACAAAACGGTATGTTTATGATTTACGCTTCTGTCAACGCAATACGCTTTACTTCTTCATAAAGCTTTTGAGAATCATGCGTTAACTTATCAAATTCAATATCTAATTGCGGGATCAATTCAAGCAAAGTATTGATTCTAGCTTCCAAATTCAAGAACTTATTCAACACCACAATCTTCTTGGATTCTAGTAAGCACCAACCACTTTGGAAATTGCCACGTTCGTATCTTACTACGTATGCTGAGTCTCCTAAAATATCTTCTAATTTATCTAAAGTGCCTTGTGTAATTTTCATAAAAATGGGCTGTTTTAAGTAGGGTTAACCTTAATTGAGCTGTGTTACAAAGATAGTTTTTTGGAACAGGATGGATTTAAATAAAACGCAGGAGTTATTCACATTTCGTACCTTTGTCAACACATTTAGCCTATGGAATTTTTGTCCCGAAAAATGATCAATGATCCAGTACATGGATTTATCACCATCAATGACCCGTTGATTTTTGCCATCTTCAATCATCCTTTTTTTCAAAGGCTTAGAAGAGTGCAGCAAATGGCATTGGCGCAATTGGTTTATCCGGGCGCAGTGCATACCCGATTACATCATTCTTTGGGTGCCTACCAATTAATGTGTATCGCAATCAATGAACTAAAGGACAAAGGTGTGGACATTACTCCAGAGGAAGCCCAGGCGGCAAAAGCGGCCATCCTAATGCATGATATTGGTCACGGCCCTTATTCACATGCTTTAGAAAATGTATTAATAAAAGGGGTACATCACGAGGCGCTTTCTTTGTTGATCATGCAACAATTAAATGCAGATCCCAATCCTGTTCTAAATGGAAAATTAGATCTAGCAATTCAAATATTTACCAACCAATACGCGAAGCCATTTTTACACCAATTAATCAGCGGCCAATTGGATGTAGATAGATTAGACTATTTATCGAGAGACAGTTTCTTTACTGGCGTAAGTGAAGGTGTGGTGGGCTATGAGCGAATATTGAAAATGCTCAATGTCAAAGACAATCAATTATTAGTAGAGGAAAAGGGCATCAATAGTGTAGAGAAGTTTTTGGTTTCAAGAAGGTTAATGTATTGGCAAGTGTATCGACATAAAACTGTGATTGCAGCAGAAAATATGTTGGTGAAGATTATTCAAAGAGCAAAACAGTTGGTAAAATCTGGCGACAATTCAATTGCCGTTGGCGGTATTTTAGATTATTTTTTAATCAATGAATTTACCCAACTCGAGCAAATTGATATTGCAGCTTATTGTCAATTAGATGATACAGATATCCTATTTGCAATCAAAAAATGGCAATCCCATGCGGATCCTATTTTAGCATTGCTCTGCAATAGGTTATTGAATCGCAAAATATACAAATGCCAATTACAAGCTGAACCAATTGCCGAAGCCGCATTAAATGAAGCAATCGCAGCAACAAAAATCAGGTTCAATGTCAATGACGAAGAGGCTGCTTTCCTTTGCTTTAAAGGAGAAACGAGCAACACTTTGTATAAAAACGACAGCGAGAATATCCATATTTTGCTAAAAAAAGGTGAAATTTCAACCATTTCTGAGGTTCAAAACGCATTAATTGTGGAAAGTCTTTCTACCCCGGTTAAAAAATTTTACATTTGTTCGCTAAGCGAATAACCCCCCATTCATATAAACAACGCAACGCATGCTAGAATTTAGTGCCCAACAGATAGCGATGATGATTCAAGGTCAAGTTGAAGGTGACGCCTCTGTAACAGTCAAGAATTTTGGAAAAATTGAAGAAGCCCAAGCTGGTCAAATTTCTTTTTTAGCCAATCCCAAATATGAAGAATTTTTGTATTCTACAGCTGCTTCCATCATCATTATTAATGAGAAGCAAACACTGAAACATAAAATCAATGCAACTCTAATAAGAGTGCCTGATGCTTATGCCGCTTTCGCTACCCTACTTACAAAATACCAAGCACTAAAAACACAGCATTTAGTAGGTATTCAAACACCTTCTTTTATTGCACCCACTGCTAGCTTAGGTGCAAACCATTTTATTGCAGCATTTGCCTATGTGAATGAAAGTGCTGTATTGGGCGAAAATGTAAAAGTGTTTAGCAATACAGTGATTGGAGAAAATGTAAAAATTGGAAATAATGTCACCTTACACCCCGGCGTAGTCATTTATGCGGATTGTGTCATTGGGAACAATGTCACCATTCATAGTGGAGCGATCATTGGAAGTGATGGATTTGGATTTGCTCCAAAAGAAGATGGTAGTTTTCAAAAAGTACCACAGTTAGGAAATGTGGTGATAGAAGATGATGTAGAAATCGGAGCCAATACAGCTATCGATAGAGCCACTATTGGATCCACCATTATTCGTAAAGGAGTAAAATTAGATAACCTAATACAAATAGCACATAATGCAGAAATTGGCAACAATACAGTCATTGCTGCTCAATCAGGTATTAGTGGCAGCACCAAAATAGGCAAATTTGCCATGATTGGTGGACAGGTTGGCTTTGCTGGGCATATCAGCGTAGCGGATGGAGTTAAGATTGCTGCTCAAAGTGGGGTTACAAAATCGATTAAAACACCGAATATGACCTTAACAGGGCATCCAGCTGCAGACCAAAAACAAAGCTTAAGAACCCAGGTTTTTGTCAAAAACCTTCCAGAATTAGAGAAAAGAGTGCAAGAACTGGAAATATTAGTACAGCAACTGTCTCAAAAAGCCTAATTCGGCCTTATTTTTGCTTAAAATCAAGCTTTTAAGCAAGCAATTTAAATTAGTTACACATGGATCAAAATTTTAATCCCGATAAGCAACATACGCTTTGTCAAAGTTTAAGTATTAGCGGGACCGGTTTACATACAGGCGTATTAGTAGATATGACATTGCACCCAGCCAATCCTGGATTTGGTATTCAATTTCAAAGAATAGATTTACCCAACCAGCCAGTCATTAAAGCTGATTGCGATTTAGTCACAGACACAAGCCGTGGTACCACTTTACAAATAGGCGATGCCAAAGTGAGTACAGTGGAACATATTCTTGCAGCATTGGTTGGATTAGGTGTTGACAATACATTGATTGAATTAAATGGTCCTGAAATTCCAATAATGGATGGCAGCTCTGCTCCATTTATAGAAGCCATTGAAAAAGTGGGTGTATTAGAACAAGAAGCTGCAAAAGCTTGGTATAGTATTGATGAAAATATTTTTCATTACGACGAAGACAAGCGCGTAGAAATGGTTGCTTTACCTGCATTAGATTATCAAATCACAACACTGATCGATTTCAATAGTCCTGTTTTAGGCACACAACATGCAGCGCTTAAAACAATCAAAGATTTTAAATTAGAAATCTCACCATGTAGAACTTTCTGTTTTTTACATGAATTAGAAACATTGTTAGAGCATGATTTAATCAAAGGCGGTGATATCAATAACGCCATTGTGGTGGTGGATAAGCCAGTTACCAACGAAGAAATGGGCAGACTAGCCAAAGTATTCAAGCGTGAAAAAATTGAAGTAAAAAGTGAAGGTTATTTAAATAATTTGGAATTAAGATTCCCGAACGAACCAGCACGTCATAAATTATTAGATGTGGTTGGCGACCTTGCATTGATAGGCTACCCTATTAAAGCAAGAATTATTGCCAACCGTCCAGGCCATAGTAGCAATGTGGAATTTGCTAAAAAAATCAAACAGTACATCAAAAAAAACAAACACGTTAAAGATGTACCTGTGTATAATCCAAGCGCTACACCTGTCTATACCTTGGAACAAATAGAAAAAACCTTACCACATCGTCATCCATTTTTATTGGTAGATAAAATCATTGAATTAAGTGATACTTGTATCGTAGGGGTGAAGAATGTGACATTCAATGAATGGTTTTTCCCTGGACATTTTCCAGGCAACCCAGTAATGCCAGGTGTTTTACAAATTGAAGCATTGGCACAAACAGGCGGCATTCTTTGTATTAATGCAATGCCTAAAGGAACTTACGATACTTATTTTTTAAAAATCAATAATTGTAAATTTAAACAAATGGTAAAACCAGGTGATACCATGTTGCTTAAATTAGAATTGATGTCTCCAATTCGCAGAGGTATTTGCGAAATGCGTGGCACTGTCTATGTAAATGGAAAAGTGGCTACTGAGGCGGAACTTGTTGCTCAAGTTGTAAAAAGAGCAGAATAAAATTATACCTATCTATGACGCATCCATTTACTTATATAGACCCCAATGCTAAAGTAGCATCCAATGTGAAGATTGATCCATTTACTGTAATCCATAGTGACGTAACGATTGGAGAAGGCACATGGATTGGAAGTAATGTGACCATTATGAATGGCACTACTGTAGGAAAAAATTGTCGCATCTTCCCTGGTGCGGTAATTGGAGCAGACCCACAGGATTTAAAATTCAATGGTGAAAAAACAACGGTGGAAATTGGCGACCATACAACCATCAGAGAATTTGTAACCATTAATAGAGGTACTTCTGATCGTTGGGTAACAAAAGTAGGAAGCCATTGTTTGATCATGGCATATAGTCATATTGCACACGACTGTATCATTGGTAATCACTGTATTTTAAGCAATAGTGTACAGGTTGCCGGTCACGTAACTTTAGGAGATTATGCATGGATCGCAGGTGTGAGTGCGGTGCATCAATTTGTTCAAATTGGACAACACGCATATATCGCTGGAGGTAGCTTGGTGAGTAAAGATGTCCCCCCTTATATTAAAGCAGTTCGTAATCCATTGAGTTATGGTGGCGTAAATAGTGTTGGATTAAAAAGACGCGGATTTGACTTAGAGAAAATCAACCATATACTTGACATCTATCGTTATATTTTCAATAAAGGCATGAACACCACACAGGCACTTGCATTTATTGAAGAAGAATTGCCAGCAACAGACGAGCGTGATGAAATTGTAACTTTTATCAGAGAAAGTGGCAGAGGCATTATCAAGCGTTTTGTCAAAGGTGCTGTAGAAGAAGATTAATATGCAAATTAACCTAACCGCAGCTGCAAAAAGATTCAATCAAGAATGGATATTTTCCAATCTTGATTTTAGTTTTGCAACAGGACAGCATTATGCATTGATAGGCAATAACGGGTCAGGTAAAAGTACTTTACTACAAATTATTGCAGGTTATATAGGACTAACAAAAGGACAAATCAATTGGGAGAATGGAATGGGCGAAACAATTGATGCTGCTAAAATTTATCAAGAAATAAGTATTGCTGCACCCTATTTAGAATTGGTCGAAGAGCTGACTGCTTTAGAGCAAATCGCATTCCACCAACAATTCAAATCCATCCAGCCAGCATTGACACCCATTCAAATTCTAGAAAAAATTGGGCTCGAGAAAGCTGCAAATAAACAAATAAGGAATTTTAGTAGTGGGATGAAACAAAGATTAAAATTGGCCTTGGCCATTTTTGATCAAGCCCCCATCTTATTATTAGATGAACCTTGCAGCAATTTAGATAAGGAAGGTATTCAAACCTATCAATCCCTTATTCATGATTATGCGATGCATAAACTCATTATTGTCGCAAGCAATGACACAGAGGAATACCATTTTTGTGATCAACAATTGGCCCTAACAGATTTTAAAAAATAAGTTCGCATTTTTAAATAATCAATTTACCTAATTATTTAAACTAATAAGTTAAGGACCTTCTTTTCTTTGCTAACACCTACTTGCAATCAATAAATTTAAATCGGTGTATTTTAAATTGCATTTTTGACTGATGTAAAAATCGGTCAATGCCCCCTTGTATAAATAGATTCCTTCACGAAGATGTACATGATGCCAGATGATTTCTTCTAGACCTCCCTGATCTCCTATCTCTACCATCAAATGCATCAATACATTGCTAATTGCTTGGCTCGCTGTTCTTGCAAAACCACTTGGAATATTCGGTACACCATAATGAATTACATCATGCTTGATTAGGATTGGATTTTCATGATTGGTTAATTCTGTAGTTTCAAAACAACCCCCTCTATCCACAGCAACATCAATGATAATACTACCCGGACGCATATTCATCACCATCTCTTCTGTCACCACAATCGGTGCTCTTCCAATCTCATTTCTTAAAGCACCCACTGCTACTTCACAGGTCTTTAATTGTTTGGCTAAAATATTAGGCTCAATCACAGAAGTCCAAACACGCTGTCCTAAATTATTCTGTAATCTTTGTAATCTTGATACATTGTTGTCAAATACTTTCACACTTGCACCTAAAGCAAGTGCATTGCGCACTGCAAACTCACCAGTTACATCCGCTCCAATCACAACTACTTTGGTTGGCGGCACACCACTAATACCTCCCAACAATACACCCTTGCCCTGATTGAAATTACTTAAGTACTGTCCAGCAATCAACATCACCGCACTTCCTACAATCTCACTCATGCTTCTTAGAATTGGATAATTCTGATTTTCATCTTTAATATTTTCAATAGATAAAGCGGTAATTTTTTTGGCCATCAATTGAACCAACACTTCCTGCTTAATGGCTGAAAGATGCAATGGAGAAATGATGGTCTGGTGCATTTGTAAAAAAGGCAAATCAGATTCAACCGGAGGTGCTGTCTTAATTAAAATGGGACATTGGTACACTGCAGCCTTTTCAAATACAATTTCCGCCCCAGCTTCTGCGTAATCTTTGTCTGTATAACGACTTCCCAATCCTGCGCCCGATTCTACCATCACACGGTGTCCATTCGCCACCAATACACCCACGGCTTCGGGAATTAAACCCACTCTATTTTCTTGAAAGGCGGTCTCTTTTGGAATACCAATGAACAAAGGCTTTGCACTATGAGGTATGTCAAGCACTTCCTCCTGTGTTTCATAGGAAAATGAAGGATGAATTTGTGGCTTAGTAACGCTCATAGGAAATATTTTAATGAAGATACAAAATTAGTAGAGATCATTGTATAGGAGTTCCTCTTACTCCTCGGCATCCTTTTCATTCCTGATAAAAATTCTACGGTGGTTGGGGTCAAGTAATTCAATGGTTAAAACAACGGCATCCTCTGGTACCAAATTAGGCGCTTTTTCGGGCCATTCCACCAAGGATAAATCAGCTTCATCCATGGCCGCTTCAACCCCTGCTTGTCTGGCTTCTGCTTCGGTTTCCAATCGATACCAATCCATATGGTAGATCAATTTGCCATTTGCTTCATACTCATTCATGATCGAGAAAGTAGGGCTAGACATCGCCTGTTGAATCCCCAAAGCCTTCCCAATTGCAGCAATAAGGGTCGTCTTCCCTGCTCCCATTGGTGCCTGGAAAACCCATACTGGTTTAGTTGCAAATTTTTTTACCAATTGGGCTGCTATTTGCTCTGTTTGTGCAAGGGTATAAATGAGGTCCATACTGCAAATATAAAGCTTCAAATACAATCCTAAAATGGTTTCGTACCTTTATCTTATAAATGATTCAATATGGAAAACATTCAATGGAAAGTAGATGGGATGAGTTGTACCAATTGTGCGTTGTCCATTCATAAATATTTAAGTAGTAAAGGCATACAGGAACCAAAGGTGAACTTTATGGAAGGCGAAGTACAATTTGAATTGGTAGATGCTGCACAAAAGCCTGCATTAATCAAAGGCATACAAGATTTGGGCTATAAAGTAAGAGGACAAGAAACAGCAACAAAAGGCAAAAAATGGTTAGACAACAATAAAGAGCGTGCATTTTTCTCTTTGATATTTACAATCCCACTTGTCCTACACATGATACCCGGTGTGCACATACACTGGTTGATGAATCCTTATGTACAATTGGCTTTAACCATTCCCGTATTTTTTGTGGGGATGAACTATTTTGGAAGAAGCGCTTGGAACAGTTTAATGCATGGCATTCCCAATATGAATGTATTGATTTCTATTGGCGCCCTCGCTTCCTTTGGATATAGTTTATACGGCACCCTTATAGGACAAGGTGCTCAGTTTGCGTATTATGAAACAACAGCCACCATTTTAACTTTTGTATTTTTTGGTAATTATTTGGAAGACGCATCTATTGCCTCTACGCAACGTGCATTAAAAGATTTAGTCAAAGCACAGAAAGTAATGGCCAATATGATTGTATTTGACGAACATCATAAAGAAATTATTTTCAATGTTGCAGCAGATACTTTAAAAGTAGGTGATATTTTATTGATCAATTCTGGAGAGACCGTACCAATGGATTGTAAAATATTGTCTGGCGAGGCAGATGTCAACGAAGCAATTGTCACTGGAGAAAGCGTTCCGGTGCATCGTAAAATGAAGGACATTTTATTAGGAGGAAGTACCGTTGAAAATGGTTCTATTAAAGCCTATGTCACTGCAGTGGGTGACCAAACGGTGTTGGCCAATATTTTAAAAATGGTCAAAGCCGCACAAGGTGAAAAACCACCAGTGCAAATTTTAGCAGATAGAATCAGTGCCATCTTCGTACCCTTAGTTGTAGGCATAGCCCTACTTACATTATTAGGTAATTATTTTTTAACCCCAATTGGATTTAGCGAAAGTATGTTAAGGGCGATTGCCGTATTGGTTATATCATGTCCTTGTGCCATGGGCTTGGCTACTCCAGCTGCCATTGCAGTCGGTCTTGGAAGAGGTGCAAGGAATGGGGTACTATTTAAAAATGCAAAGAGCTTAGAAACTTTTAAAGACATCAAACAGGTTGTTTTTGACAAAACAGGTACTTTAACAACAGGCCATTTTGAAGTAAGCGGATTCCATATTGTGAATTATGAAATAGGACAAATTACAGAACAGGATTTTAAAAATCTAGCCTATTCTTTAGAAAAATATTCCAATCACCCTATCGCCAATTGCATCAAAGAAGAATGGAAGACAACCACACTTGTAAAGTGGGAAAAAATAGAAGAAGTAAAGGGCATGGGCGTTAAAGCAATCGACAAAGAAGGCAATACCTATTGGGCTGGCTCTTATAAAATAGTAGCAGACCCATCCACCGAAGATGGACATAATATTTATGTACAAAAGAACAATCAACTGATTGGTTGGATTGACGTAGCAGACCAAATAAGACCAGAAGCAAAAGAAGTAGTGGAACAATTACATCGACAAGGGATTACTACAATTTTACTAAGTGGGGATAGAAAGGAAAAATGCAGATTGGTTGGAGAAGCATTAGGTATACAACAAATTATTGCGGAACAAAGCCCATCTGATAAACTAGCAAAACTTGATGCACTTACAAAAATAGCACCAACGGCAATGGTGGGTGATGGCATCAACGATGCACCTGCATTGGCCAAAGCTACTATTGGTATTTCTTTAAGCAATGCTTCACATATCGCCATACAGAGTGCTCAAGTGGTGCTAATAAACAATGGATTAAAGAACCTGCCAATGTCATTGGTATTAGGTAGAAAAACATATGAGACCATAAAGGAAAACTTAGGATGGGCATTCTCTTACAATATCATTGCCATCCCAGTTGCTGCATTAGGGTTCTTAGGTACATGGGGACCCACTTATGGCGCCATTATCATGGCATTAAGTGATGTGGTATTGGCATTGAATTCATTAAGGTTGTTTAAAAAGAAATTGGATTAGATTTTTGAAAGCCTTAGATGATATATTAAAAAAGCATTGGAACTATGATGCATTCAGGCCACAGCAATTGGCTGTTATTGAATCTATCATTGCAGGAAAAGACACGCTTGCTTTGTTACCCACTGGTGCGGGGAAGTCGATCTGTTTTCAGGTACCCACCATTTTTCAAAGAGGCATTTGTGTTGTCATTAGTCCTTTGATTGCATTGATGCAAGATCAAGTAAAAGACCTTGTATCGAAACAATTAAAAGCAGTGTATTTAGGAAGCCAACTAAGCCCCTATGAGGAGTCCAATGTCTTTAAAGACATTGCTGCAAAAAAATACCAATTCATTTATTGTTCTCCAGAAAAATTAGCACAAAAACATTTTCAAACCTTATTGGGCACATTGCCCATTCAGTTGTTTGCGATAGACGAAGCACATTGTATTTCTCAATGGGGATATGATTTTAGACCTAGCTACCGCAAACTAGATTTTCTAAAAAAGACCTTCCCTACCATCCCCATTTTAGCAATGACGGCATCTGCTATTCCATTGGTTCAAAAGGATATGCTACTACAGTTAGGTGTGCAAGATGCCACTGTGATTACAGACCAATTTTTAAGACCTAACCTCAGCTATCAGGTACGTAAGGAAACAGTGAAACTATTTGTACTAAAAAACTTACTTAAAGAAATCACCGGTTCGGTGATCATCTATTGCAATACAAGAAACAATGTAGCTCAACTGAGTAGTATGTTAACGAGTTACGGCTTTTCTGTAGCAGGCTACCATGCTGGGATGGAATTAGGAGAAAGAAAAAAAATACAGGATGAATGGATGCAGGATCAATTACAAATTATGGTTTCCACCAGTGCCTTTGGCATGGGTATCAATAAAACCAATGTGCGTGCAGTGATCCATTTTGACATTCCTGGTAGTATTGAACAATATTATCAAGAAGCAGGAAGGGCCGGGAGAGATGGAGCTCCTGCGAAAGCAATACTACTCTACCAACAAAACGATTTAGATTATTGGAACCAATTGCAGGAAAAAAAGATCCCCCCCATTCCAGTGATTAAAAAAGTCTTTCAAGACCTTGCAGATTTTGTGCAATTACCTGTGGGCATGGGTGAGCTACAACAATTTCTTTTTGACTTTGATGTGTTTTGTATGCAGTTCAAATGGGATAAAATCATTGCCAGAAATGCTTTACAATGGATCGAACAAGAGGGCCATGTCAAATTCTCTCCAAGTTCTTTTAAACCAACTTTGGTGCAGGTAATTGAAAATAGAATCACCATTCAATTGTTCGAAAAACAATACCCCGAAACTGGCTTTGTACTGCAAACCTTATTAAGAACCTATGGAGGCATTTTAGATAGTCCGCAGTTTATCAATGAAAATGTACTTGCTAAAATTTTACAAAGAGACAATTCATTTGTTCAAACCCAATTGAAAAAACTGCAAGAATATGGCATGATCTCATTGGAGCAAAAAGCCAATCAACCCATTGTACAATTTAAATGGAACAGGGCTTCTGCCGAATTTATGACCTTGAACTTGGACCAATACCAAGCAAGAAAACTGGCTTTTGAATACCGCATTCAAGCAATGCGTGATTACCTATTTAACCGAACTGTTACATGTAGAAATGTTTTTCTTGCTAAATATTTTGGCGAAAAAGCACCACAAAACTGTGGAATATGCGACCTTTGTACAAGTACGAAGCATTAGGTATATTTTAACAAAAGATTGGAATCTCATTTTATAGGTTAAAAATTAAAATGTGTTTCTTTACACAAAGCAATCAATTATGGAAGATAAAAAGAAGTATAAGATCCTATTATGTGAAGATGATAGCAACTTAGGCATGGTTTTAAAAAACTATTTAGAATTAAACGAATACGATGTCACATTAGAAAGAGATGGCAGACTAGGCTTAGGCGCTTTCCAACGTGAGAAGTTTGACCTTTGTTTATTAGACGTAATGATGCCGAATGTGGATGGATTTACCTTGGCCGAAGAAATAAGAGACATTGACCCAGATGTGCCTTTGTTCTTTTTAAGTGCAAAGACTTTGAAAGAAGATATTTTGCATGGCTATAGACTAGGCGCTGATGATTATATTACAAAGCCTTTTGATAGCGATGTATTAATGCACAAAATTAAAGCCATCATCAAACGCAACGAGGAAGACAACAAAATTACAGACAACCTTGAATTTGAATTAGGTGCCTATCATTTTAATCCGAAATTGAGAGAATTGAAATTAAAGGAGAACACCCAAGTGCTTTCTCCAAAAGAAAATGAATTATTGAAAATGCTTGCTGAGCACAAAAATGATTTGTTAACTAGAGAAAAAGCATTGAAGAAAATATGGGGCAGTGATACTTATTTCAACGGAAGAAGTATGGACGTATACATTGCTAAGTTGAGAAAATATTTAAAAGAAGATACGACGATTGAAATTGTCAATATACACGGCAATGGATTTAGACTGGTTGTACAATAATTTTTTATTATCTAAACAGCTCAGGATTGTCCCCAAAGCCTTGTCCTTTCTGCTTTCCAAGGTGCTCGTATGCTTTATAAGTGACTTCTCTACCTCTTGGTGTTCTTTGTAAAAATCCTTCTTGAATTAGGAATGGCTCATAGACTTCCTCAATCGTGCCAGACTCTTCACCCACGGCTGTTGCAATGGTAGTAATCCCAACAGGGCCTCCTTTGAACTTTTCTATAATGGCGAGTAAAATACGATTGTCCATTTCATCTAACCCATGCTCGTCTACATTCAAAGCTTTAAGTGCATGTTGTGTGATGCCTAAATCCACAATCCCATCGTTTAAGACCTGTGCAAAATCCCTCACCCTTCTTAATAAACCATTGGCAATTCTTGGCGTACCCCTACTTCTTCTTGCGATCTCTCCAGCTGCACTAGAATCCACTTTGACTTCTAAAATGCCAGCACTTCTTTCGATAATTTTTTGCAAAACATTAGCAGGATAATATTCCAATCTTGATTTAATCCCAAAACGAGACAATAAAGGCGCAGTCAATAAACCACTTCTAGTGGTAGCACCCACCAAGGTAAATGGATTCAAATTGATTTGCACCGTTCTAGCATTGGGACCACTATCAATTAAAATGTCAATCTTATAGTCTTCCATGGCAGCATACAAATACTCTTCCACCACTGTACTCAATCTATGAATCTCATCAATAAATAAAACATCATTGGGCTCTAAGCTAGTCAATAAACCTGCTAAATCACTTGGCTTTTCAATGACTGGGCCTGAGGTTTCTTTAATCTGTACACCCATTTCATTGGCCACAATTCTACTCAAAGTGGTTTTACCTAATCCCGGAGGACCATGAAATAAAATATGATCCAATGCCTCTCCCCTAAGCTTAGCAGCTTTGATAAAGATGCTAATGTTCTCTATCAACTGTGGCTGACCAGCAAAAGCATCCATCGCTGCAGGACGAATCGTATTCTCAAACTCTCTGTCCTGAGGTTGTACATTTTGAAAAGGCCTATCCAAGTTTGGGTTTGACATGTGTTATATTATTTTGAAGCAGGCATCGCCTTCTCCAATAAGTGCTTATAAATAAATTGATTCTTTAAATCTGTAAAATGCTTTCCTTTTGCACCGCCCCAACCGTGACGTCCACCAGGATACAACATGAATTCTACTTGCTTTCCTTGGTCTTGCAATGCACTCAACAATTGAATCGAGTTTTGCATGTGCACATTGTCGTCCATTGTGCCATGTACTAACTGCAATACCCCTTTGAAGTTTTTGATATGCGTCATGACATTGCCAGATTTGTATCCTTCTGGGTTTTCACTTGGTGTATCCATAAAACGTTCTGTATAATGAGAGTCATACAATTCCCATGCTGTTACACTTCCGCCCGCCATGGCGTGCGTAAATACAGAAGCGCCATAAGTCAATGCATAAGAACTCATATAGCCACCATAGCTAAATCCTGTCATTGCAATTTTTGTTGGATCTGCTTGTCCGTTTGCAATAAACCATTTCGCCATGGTCATATAATCTTGCATTTCCCAATAGCCTAAATTGCGGTACATATAGTTTACCCCTTCTTTTCCAAAATGTCCACTAGCACGGTGATCAAATGCCACTTGAATCAACCCTTCTTCTGCCCATGCTTCTTTTGTTGGATTAGATGACCATGTATCCATCACTGTACCTGCATTTGGACCACCATAGATGCTCACTAACAAAGGATACTTTTTGTTTGGATCCAAATGCTTAGGCCAAGTCACTAAAGCAGGTAATTCAAATAAACCATCTGCACTTTTAATGCGGATCAATTCTGTTTTTGCCAATTTAGTAGGGTCTGTATTACTAGAAGCCACAGTCCCTAAAACATCCACTGCTTTCTTTTGCGTATTGATTACTGCAATCGTCGTTGGTGTTTGAATATTGCTATAGACTGAAACAAAATGTTTCGCATCTGGCGCTATGTATACCTGTGCATTATTGTATTCACCGATGGTTAATCTTTTTTGATTCTTACCATCAAATCCAATCGAATACAAGTCTATTCTTGCACTATTCTCTATACCTCTTGCAGTAAAATAAATGGTTTTATTTTTTTCATCAATTTGTCGAATACCTAGTACAGTGAATTTGCCATTGGTGATTGGGTATTGTAATTTACCCTCCATATCATACATGTACAATTGATTCCATCCACTTGCATCGGACTGTGCGATGTACCCTTTGTTATTTGGGATGAAATTGATTCTACCACCGTTTCTATCTTCTAGATCGATCCATGTTTTTTGATACTCAGTATATACCGGCTTTTTTGTACCCGTAGTCATATTCAATTCATAGATCTTAAGGTTATTTTGACCACGATCCATCCAGCTCAACCACATACTATTGTTGTTTGGATTCCAAATAGGCCATCCAAAATATTGATCATCTGCATCATTGAAATCTGCCCAAGTGATTGCTCCACCATTCGGTGAAGTCCAACCAATTTTAACAGTTGGGTTTTGATCTCCCGCTTTTGGATACCTAGTTTCTTCTACAAAACCATGCTGCCCCTCACTATTGTAAATTGGGAACATAGGCACTTTACGTTCATCAAAACGCATGAATGAGATATACTTGCTATCTGGACTCCACCAGAATGCACGATACTGTGTTGGACGACCAAAGATCTCTTCAAAATACACCCAACTAGCATAACCATTTAGAATACCCGTTGCGCCATCGTTGGTAATTGCCACTTCTTTTTTAGTGACTAAAGACAAAGTGTATAAATTATTGTTTTTAGTATAGCCAACATAATTACCATCAGGCGATAATGTAGGATTTTTTTCTTCTGCATTGTCAAATGTCAATTGGACTTCGGCTCCATTTTCTTTCAAAAACAAATCTCCTTTTTTAACTACAACGGTTTTCTCCGTTGGCACTGCATCTGCTGGTGCAACACTATACTGTTTTGACACCACATTATATACGTAATTTTTCGGAGCAGCGTCATCTCCTCTTTTTGTATTTACCACAAGTTGCGTATTGTCTACCCAACGTACAAAACGAGGCAAGCCATTTTGGCCCATTTGTGCTACCACAGAAAAGGATAGCAAACATAAAACTGTCGAAAGCGAAATAAATTTTTTCATAGTTTTTTATTTTTCTAAATCACCACATTGATCATTTTACCTTTTACGAATATGAGTTTTTTTACTGATTTTCCTTCCATCCATTTTTGAACCAATTCATTGCCAAGCACAATTTCATGCACCTGTGCTTCTGTAGCATCTAATGCAATGGCAATATTGGTTCTTACTTTACCATTGATGCTCACTGGGTACTCTTTAGATGTTTCCGTAACATATTGCGCATCAAAAACCGGGAATGGTGCATCAATGACTAAACCTTGGTTGCCCAGTAAAGCCCAAAGTTCTTCACTAATATGCGGTGCATAAGGTGCCAATAAAATAAGTACCTGCTCTAAGACTTCTTTTTTATGACAGCCCAAATCAAATAATTCATTCACACAAATCATAAAGCTACTCACTGCTGTATTAAAGCTATGTCGTTCTGTATCTTCTTCTGTTTTTTTAATCGTCCTATGCAATACTTTCAATTCTGCAGGTGTGGCTTTTTCATCTACCCAAACCTTACCCTTCATCTCGTCATAAAATAGTCTCCACAACTTTTTCAAAAATCGGTGCACCCCTTCAATACCCTTCGTATCCCATGGCTTACTTTGCTCTACAGGACCCAAGAACATTTCATACATTCTAAAAGTATCGGCGCCATATTTATTCACCAAGTCGTCTGGGTTAACGGTATTGAATTTTGACTTAGACATTTTCTCCACTTCCACCCCACAGATATATTTGCCTTCTTCTAATTCAAAGGTGGCGTTGGCATAATCTGGTTTCCATTTTTTAAATGCCGCAGTATCTAGTTCTACCCCATCTACTATATTCACATCTACATGCAATTGGTCCACTTCCATGGACTTTGCCAATCCTGCTGAAACAAAAACTTGCGTACCTCTTTTGCGATATACAAAACGAGAACTTCCTTGAATCATTCCTTGATTCAATAATTTTTTAAATGGCTCATCAAATCCAATATGCCCAAGATCATATAAAGCCTTCGTCCACATCCTGCTATACAACAAATGTCCAACAGCATGCTCGGTACCGCCAATATATAAATCTACCTGACCCCAATAATCACTCACTTTTCGGTCACAAAATGCAGTGTCATTGTGTGGGTCCATATACCTTAAAAAATACCAACTACTTCCGGCAAATCCTGGCATCGTATTGGTTTCAAAATAATTGACTTTCCAGTCTTCAATATTCGCTAATGGGCCTTCTCCGTCAGGACCAGGACCATAATTTTCTACGGTGGGTAACAACAATGGTAATTCAGTTTCAGACAAAGGATACGCAATGCCATTTTTCCATTGAATTGGAAAAGGCTCACCCCAATAACGTTGTCTACTAAAAGCAGCATCACGCATACGGAAATTGACTTTCTTTTTACCAATGCCCATGGCTTCCAATTTTTCATTCACTATTTGAATGGCGTCTTTTTGAACCACCCCATTTAAGAAATCACTATTGGTTAAAATAGCCTCCTTGGTTGGATTGGCTGCAGTGCCATCAAATGCGTCACCAATGATATTGGTAATAGGAATATTAAAATGTTGGGCAAATTTAAAGTCACGATCATCCCCACAAGGCACGGCCATGATTGCACCAGTACCGTATCCCGCTAATACATATTCAGAAATCCAAATTGGAATGCGTTGTTGATTAAAAGGATTCACCACATAAGCACCTGTGAAACATCCAGTAATTTTTTTCTCTGCAATGCGCTCACGTTCACTTCTGCTTTTTACATAAGCAATATAATCAGCTACGTCCTTTTGATGAGCTGCTGGTGTAATTTCGTGAATCAACTCATGCTCTGGAGCAACTACTAAAAAGTCCACACCAAATACGGTATCAGGCCTTGTCGTATATACGGTTAAAGTAGCTTGATGATCTGCCACTTTAAAATCAATCTCAGCACCATAACTTTTACCAATCCAATTGGACTGCATCTCTTTCATGGCATCGCTAAACTGAATGGTATCCAATCCTGTCAATAATCGATCTGCATATTCTGTAATACGCAAATACCATTGACGTAATTTCTTTTTTTCTACCGGATGTCCTCCTCTTTCACTGAATCCATTAATCACTTCATCATTGGCTAACACCGTACCTAAAGCTGCACACCAATTCACTTCGCCAAATCCACAAAATGCCAATCGATATTGCATCAACACATCTTGTTGCGCTTTCTCGTCCCAGCTTTTCCAATCGGCTGCAGTAAAATTGAATTGACTATCTACAGGACATGCGTGATTTACATTGCCTTCTTTTTCAAATACAGCCACCAATGCAGTAATAGGATTTGCTTTATTCAACTGACGATCAAAATAACTATTGAACAATTGCAGGAAAATCCACTGCGTCCATTTATAATAAGTGGCATCACAGGTTCTCACTTCTCTATCCCAGTCGTAACAGAATCCGATATTGTCTAACTGACTTCTAAAATTATCGATATTATCGTGGGTGCTTTTTGCAGGATGCACTCCATGTTCTAATGCATATTGTTCTGCAGGTAATCCAAAAGCATCGTAGCCCATTGGATGCAATACATTGAATCCTTTTAATCTTTTATACCTGCTATAGATGTCAGAGGCAATATAACCTAAAGGATGACCCACATGCAAACCTGCTCCACTTGGATAAGGAAACATGTCTAAAACATAACATTTAGGCTTATCGCTTTGGTTGGGAACCTGATATGCTTTTTGATTTTTCCAGTTTGATTGCCATTTTTTTTCGATCTCCCTAAATTGATACTCCATCTGCTAAATTTTCTTAAAAATCTGTAAATATTCGGTTTTAAATCTATCGGCCCTTCTTACCCCTTATTTTTAACAAAAATAGGCATAATTCGACCTATGCAAATGTAAGTCTTTAGCGTTCAAAACCCTACATTTGCAGTGCGAACAAGTAAAATTTTAATGCTATGGCAGTATCCGGAAATGGATCTTTAAAGAGAAGCAAACCAAACTATATCTACAGCATTGTAGGCGTGGCTATTGTATTGTTTATTATGGGCATTATGGGTTGGTTTTTCTTAAACCTTCATGCAATTGGAGACAACTTCAAAGAGGATATCAGAATCAGTGTTTATTTAAGAACTTCTGATAAAAATACAGTGGGCAAAATCCAAGCTTTTATTGCTGCTTCCTCCTATGCTAAAAACGTAGAATATGTAGACAAGGAAAAAGCGAAAGCCATTTGGAACAAAGAAAACAATGAGGACTGGTCAAAAATTTTAGACGTGAACCCATTGCCAGAGAGCATTGACTTTTTTGCAAAAGCAGATTATGTAAATCCGGATAGCTTATCCAAAATAAGTACAAGTATTGCTACCACTTTCAAAGACGATGTAGCAGATATACAATATCCAAAAAGTTTAGTGACCAATTTAAATGAGCGTGCCACAAAAGTGGGTTTGATCTTTTTAGTGATGTCTATTATTTTATGTGCTATTGTGATTATTAGCATTGACAACACCATTCGATTGGCCATGTTTAGCAATCGCTTCCTCATTAAAACCATGCAAATGGTGGGTGCTACTAGAAACTTTATTTCAAAACCATTGGTGATTCGTGCATTATTAAATGGCCTGATCAGTGCTTTGATCGCCATCTTTTTATTGTTTGGCTTAATCCAATGGGCAAGTGCACAATTCCCTCAATTACAGACCCTACAAGGCATTGGCAATAGTATCTTATTATTCGGAGGCCTAATCGTTATTGGTGTTGGCATCTCTGTATTCAGCACTTACAGAAGCGTGGTGAAATATTTAAAAATGAAATTAGACGAACTTTATTAATCAATTTATTATGAGTCAAAAAAATACAAAACGTTCTTTAGACCTATTTGGCAAATCCAATTATACTTGGATGTTAATTGGCGCCGTATTGATCATCGCGGGCATGTTATTCATGGCTGGCGGAAAGAGTGCCGACCCGAATGTATTCAACGAACACGAAGTGTACAGCTTTAGACGCATCACCCTTGCACCACTTTGTATTATTGCTGGTTTTATTGTTGAGGTGTACGCTTTGTTCAAAAAAGCATAAGCTTTCTTTTTAACTTTTTAGAGCGATGCCTGCATCGCTCTTTTTTTAATCCATCCTATGAATACCATCCAGACTATTTTAATCGCAATCATTGAAGGCATCACAGAGTTCTTGCCTATTTCAAGTACAGCTCATATGAAGTTTGCCAATCCTTTCTTAGGCATTGCAGATAGCCCCTTTGTAGACCTCTATGAAATTGTCATTCAATTGGCTGCGATTCTTTCAGTGGTGGTCATTTATCACAAACAATTTTTTAACTTCAAAGAATACCGATTCTATTTAAAATTATTGCTAGCCGTATTGCCTGCATTGGTTTTTGGGGCTTTGTTAAAAAAATACATAGACGCAGTATTGGATAATTTATGGGTGATTGCAACCGTAATGGTATTAGGCGGTATTGCCCTTATTTTTATAGACCGTTATTTTAAAAAACAAGTTGACCCTAAGGACAATGAACCCATTCAATTCAAACAAGCATTTTGGGTGGGGTGTTTTCAAGTATTAGCGATTGTTTTCCCAGGATTGAGCAGAAGTGCTGCAACTATTATTGGTGGATTAAGTCAGAAATTAAGCAAGCAAGCGGCGGCAGAATTTTCATTTTTCCTTGCCGTACCTACCATGCTTGCAGCTTCTGCAAAAAGCACCCTCGACGTGTACCAGGAACATCCAGAAGTATTTATCTCAGACAATATTTTGAACTTATGCATAGGCGGATTCGTTGCATTTATCGTTGCCCTAGTGAGCGTTAAATTCTTTATTCAATTCGTGCAAAAAAGAGGCTTCGCGCTGTTTGGATGGTACCGTATCGCATTGGGTTTATTTATGCTTATCTGGCTCTTCCTTCAAAAAGCCTAATCGATTTCAAGATACTTTAGCATTTATTCGTATTTTGGGAGCAAACCCCTTGCAATATGCAAACTGCTTCTAAGAAAGTAATCAATAGTTGGGCGATGTACGACTGGGCCAATAGTGTTTACAGTTTAGTCATCACTTCTACCATTTTTCCTGCCTTTTATGAAGCTGTCACGAGTGACGGCAATGAAAATACTTTAATCGACAAAGTAAAAATTGGTCCATTTGAATTTGTCAATACGGCCTTATACAATTACGCACTCGCTATTGCTTTCATTGTTGTAGCCATCATGTCGCCACTGCTTTCGTCCATTGCAGATTTTCGTGGAAATAAAAAACAATTCCTGCAATTTTTCTGCACCATGGGAAGTATGGCTTGTTGTAGTTTGTATTTTTTTGACGGAGATCATATTGAGACAGGATTAATTTCGGTCATCATTGCATGTATTGGATTTTGGGGAAGTTTGGTGTTTTACAATTCTTATCTTCCAGAAATAGCAGCACCCGAGGATCGTGACAGGATCAGTGCCAAAGGATTTACCATGGGTTATTTTGGTTCAGTTTTATTACAAATCATTTGTTTTGTGTTTGTTTTGAAGCCAGATTTATTTGGCATCACTGTTGGCAAAGCATCTCAAATCTCATTTTTATTGGCTGGTATCTGGTGGTTTGGATTTGGTCAATGGTCCATTGCTAGATTGCCTGCAGGTTTAAGCGTTTTAAAACCTGGACAAACTGAAAATATATTTGTTGGAGGATATAAAGAACTCCATAAAGTATGGAAACAATTAACCCACTTACCTGTTTTAGACAATTTCTTAGGCGCTTTTTTCTTTTACAATATGGGTGTACAAACGGTCATGCTTGCAGCCACATTATACGGCAAAAGCGAATTGAACATCCCTACCACCAATTTAATCATTGCTATTTTGATCATCCAACTGGTTGCTATTCCTGGCGCATTGTTAATGGGTAAAATGGCGAGCAGTTGGGGTAATTTTAAAACCTTAATGACTGCGGTTGCAGTATGGATACTCATTTGCATTATTGGTTATTATATCCCAAGAAACGGGGTGAACGAATTTTATTGCTTGGCTACATTAGTGGGCTTTGTAATGGGTGGTATACAGTCTGTGAGCAGAAGCACTTATGCCAAATTGATGCCTCCTACACATGATACTGCTTCTTTTTTTAGCTTTTACGACGTGACTGAAAAAGTGGCTATCGTCATTGGGATGTTTAGCTTTGGATTTATTATTGAATTTACAGGCTCTCAAAAAAATGCAGTACTTGGATTGTGTGTGTTCTTTATCATTGGTTTAATTTTGCTGTATAGAACTTCTTTAAAAAATAAGCATGCAAATTTATAGTCTTCATACAGGAAACTTTAAACTAGATGGTGGTGCCATGTTCGGCGTAGTACCTAAATCTATCTGGCAAAAAATCAATCCAGCAGACGAAAACAATTTATGCACTTGGTCACTAAGATGTATGTTGGTTGTGTCAGGGGATCGTACAATATTAATCGATACCGGAATGGGTAATAAACAAGATGCAAAATTCTTTAGTCATTATCAACCATCCAACACCAAGACTATTGCAGAAGCATTGTCAATACATGGTTTCACACCAAATGATATCACTGACGTACTCCTAACACACTTGCATTTTGACCATGTAGGCGGCGCAGTGAATAATGAAAATGGGGAATTGAAATTGGCATTGCCCAATGCTACTTATTGGGTAAGCGCTCCACATTGGGAAACCGCTATCCATCCAAACAGAAGAGAAAAAGCGAGTTTTTTAAAGGAAAATATCATGCCGCTCAAAGAAAGCGGCCAATTAAAATTGATTGAAATTCCACCTTTCAAGAGTGATACGAGTTTGCAAGAAATTCATTTTGCAGAAAATATAAGTTGCTTTGTAGTCAATGGACATACCCAAGGTATGCTCTTACCTAAGATTCAATTTGGAACACATCAGATTGTGTATATGGCAGATTTACTGCCTTCTGTAGGACATTTACCCATCCCATTTGTAATGGGTTATGATATGCAACCTCTTTTTACACTCAATGAAAAAGAGTTGTTCTTAAACGAAGCATGTGCTAAAAACTATACTTTATTTTTTGAACATGATTCAGTCAATGAATGTTGCAATTTGCAAGCGACAGATAAAGGAATTCGTGCGAAAGATTGTTTTAATTTAACCAAGTTGACGAATGAAGCAAATTCAATCTAAATAATTTCTTTTTATTCAAGACTAATCTATTTCAATCAAAGAAGTCAAAGGATGCCTTAGACCTTCATAGCTTTTCATATCTACCTTAATTGTGCCCACAATAATAGGGGTTTCAATACGAATTGGAATATGGTTCTCGTCGTCTGTCACCCAGATAGTCATATGCTCTCCACCCTCAAACATGGTTCCTTTTACAAGTAATGGCGCAATTTTAATGGCTTTGAATTTGCCAAATTTAGTACGGATAGTTTCTTTGCCTAAATATTTAAAATAGGAAGGGAATAATTCATTGTCAAGAAAGAAATTCAAATACACTTTTTCATTCACTTGTAAATTTCTAAAATCTAAATTTCTAGCTGCATAGATCGCGCTGATAACATCAAAAGTGCAATCCGCTGATTTATGTTGATCCCCTTTGTTGGTAGTGACTTCGTTGGACTTTTGATTAAAAGCCAAAGATTGATTTTGGTGAAAAGACCCCTCATTGATACTCCTACTAAAATAATAAGGCAATAAGGTTTTAGCATCTACTATGGATTCATACTTATCACGCACTTTAAATATCCAATCATACCGTTGATTTGAATTGCCCGTTGCGGTAAAAGCATAAGCAGTCTCCCCTTCCCATTTAGTAGGTGTTACACTGAACTGTGCATTGCCTGCGTTCACATACAATCCAATGACATTGTAATAAATAGTATAGGTGATTTTTTCACCAGCAACAAAGGAGGTATTCAATTGGCTGCATATTTCTTTGGACTGTTTAGGTACTACAGCTAAAAAAATGGCTATCCAAATTTGAAAGAGGTATAATAACATGTTGGGGGTATATCTATTATAAATTTATCGTTTTAATCTAAAACCAAGTAATAAAATTGCCCCCAAGATAGAAGGGATTAAAAAATTAACCATCCAGATTAATGTTGTTAGCGCAATTAACAGGATATCATTCTGGTAAAAAGGCGCCATCAATAATAAAAATAGCTGTCCCCGTATCACCAAATCTGTTAGACTGATTGCCGGAATCATACTTAAGAAAAACAAAAGCGCCATAATGGCAATACTTAAATCCAACCCATTTACTGGTATCGACAACATCGCTGCTGCCCAATTGTATTGCAATAAATACACCAAATACCTCGAAAATGCCAAAGCAATTAGTTTCCACTTTAAACCTGTACCAATCTGTAAAATAGTCAATTTAGACAACCAACCCTTAAAATTTTGATTGTAAAAAAACAAGCCTACTGCGATAGCAGCTCCCCATGGCGCAACCCATTTTAACCAGGGCAAAAACGGCAAGTTCCAAAACAATGCCAAACTACCAAAGCAAATGGTCATCAATAATTGTGCATAGGATGCCCATGCCATTTGGGTGATGCCTTTTAATTTTGTTCCAGGTGCCAGAAACAAGGTTCTCCCAACATAATCACCCGATCTTGCAGGAGTGAAAAAGGAAAATGCTTGACCAACCAAAACGGCTCTTAATGCTTGTAAAATATTGAATTGATTGGTTTCCGCAATCACCGACTTCCACTTGATGGCTTCTATTGTATAATTCAACACCATTAAACAGCCCATCAACACCCATGCCCCCCAGTGAATCTTTGACAATTGAATTTTTAAGTCCGCGCCATATTGGTTTAAGTTTTCGTTCTGCAACACCTTATTGTAAATGGCAAATGCACAAATCACAAATAAGATGAATCCAATTAATTTATTCCCAATAGAAAGTAAAGGCTTCAGTTGACTCGAATTCATATTTTGTAAAGATCGTATTTTGGAGGGATATCTGTAACTTTATCCCTATGTCAAAAACACCCATTATTTTAGGGATTGACCCTGGTACGCAAATCCTAGGCTACGCAATCATAGAAGGAGGCAGCCAACCTAAGATCATCATGATGGATGTGCTCAAACTCACTAAGGAAAAAGATATTTACGCACGCTTACAAATGATCCACGCAAAGATTACTGAACTAATGGAAACCTACCATCCAGCGCATTTCGCAATTGAAGCCCCTTTCTTTGGTAAAAACGTGCAGAGTATGCTGAAATTAGGAAGAGCTCAAGGCGTAGCGATTGCAGCTGCAATGCATTACTGTACACCCGTCACCGAATATGCGCCTAAAAAAGTAAAGCAATCTATCACAGGAAACGGAAATGCAGATAAGGAGATGGTTTGGAAAATGTTAGAACGCATATTGAATGTAAAGGAGAAGCCAAAGCATTATGATGCTACAGATGCACTCGCAGTGGCACTTTGCCATTGGAATCAAATCAATCGTCCTGTAATTATTACGGGTAAAGGCTTAAAAGGATGGGATGATTTTATTCAAAAAAATCCAGGTCGTTTAAAAAAGTAAATTAAGCGAGCTTACTGACAATTGCTTCCTGCACTGCTTGCAATTCTTCTTTTGACAATCGCAATTTGTCATTTGCGAAATTGATATCATCAGCACCATTGATTGGAATCAAGTGCAAGTGCGCATGCGGCACTTCTAAACCCACGGTGACCATACTTATACGGTTACACGGGAAATTTGCCTCAATTGCTTTTGCTATGGGCTTTGCAAATACCAGCATTTCGGCTAAATAATTATCTGGCAATTCAAATACTTTATCTACTTCTATTTTGGGCACCACCAATACATGCCCTTTTTGCAAAGGGAAAATATCCAAGAACGCGAAGAACAAATCATTCTCCGCAATCTTGTAGGCAGGTATCTCGCCTTGAATTATTTTTGAAAAAATAGTCATCTACAATTGTTTTGTGGATGGAATCGATGATCGGTTTAAATTGCGATATTGTCAATGCTGAATTTCATCACCCCGTTTGGCGCTTGTACTTCTGCAATCTCTCCTACTTTTTTACCAATCAATCCTTTCCCAATTGGAGAAGAGGCTGAAATTTTTCCTGCTTTTAAATCCGCTTCTTTCTCTCCCACTAATTGATACGTGATTGTTTTTTTAGTTGCTTGGTTGGTGATCGTTACTTTAGTCAATATTGTCACCTTACTCGTATCAATGGTACTCGTATCTACAATCTTTGCATTAGACACCGCCACTTCTAATTGTTTAATTTTAGATTCTAACATGCCTTGCGCTTCTTTCGCAGCATCGTATTCAGCATTCTCTTTTAAGTCTCCTTTTTCTCTTGCTTCTGCAATCGCTCTTGATGCCGCTGGACGATCAACAGATTTCATGCGTTGCAATTCCTCGCGCATCTTATCAAAAGTCTCTTGGGTTACATATACGTTTGTTTCGCTCATACCTTCTGTTTTATATAAAAAAAATACAACGCGACATAATTGAAGCGTTGCATGATACAAAGATATAATATTAGGGTCAAATGATGCCTAATTTTTCTAATAGGATCTTGGCCATCTTGTAATAAGCTTCATGGCTATAGCCTGCAATATGAGGGGTTAATATAAAGTTAGGAAGGGCCATTAAGGCTTCTAAATTGGCTTTTTCGGCCTCCGTATAGGTATTCAAGCGCTCATTTTCAAGCACATCTAAGCCCGCCCCTCTAATTAGTTGGTGCTGCATGGCATGCAATAAAGCCTGCCCATCGGTTACACCACCCCTACAAGTGCTTATAAAATAAGGTTGTTGTTTTACCTGTTCAAAGAAACTGGCGTTAGCAAAATGCCTGGTCAAAGCAGTTAAAGGCAAATGAAGACTAATCACTTCGGCCTGGTCTTGAATGGTTTGCAAGCTCGCTTTTTGGGCATGGGGGAATTGCTGAAATCCTAAAGCATTGGGATCAAGGTCATTGGCTAAAATTTCCACGCCAAAACCTGTCAATACTTTTGCAAAAGCAGTTCCAGTATGTCCAAATCCAATAATGCCTACTTTCTTCCCTGTCAATTCATCTCCACGATTGGCATCCCGAATCCATTGACCTGTTTTTATTTCCCCGAAAGAACGATGCATACGGTGCATTAAATTCAATAACAATCCCAGACTATGTTCGCCGACTGCAGTACAATTGCCCTCGGGACTACTCACGCATAGTATGCCTTTTGTTTGTGCAAATGCTGTGTCAATTAATTCCATACCACTTCCTAAACGTCCAATCCATTTTAATGCATTGGCGCCCTCCAATAAAGCAGCATCAATACGCAACCTTGTTGTCACAATCAATCCAACAGCTTCTTTTATTTTTACTGCTAATCCAGCATAATCAATCGTAGGTTCGTAATCAATCTCGAACCCTTTTTGCTTCAGCGTTTCTAATAAAAAAGGATGCACCGCTGCCGTTACAATAACTTTATTAGACATAGATTAAGGATTATGCATTTTAAAAGTCAAGTCAGCAAAGTCTTGATAGGTCAAGTTTTCCGCTCTTTTTGTAAAAATTGGATCTTGCAATTGCTCCGTAGTGAAATAAGGCTTCAAAGGATTCCTTAACATTTTACGTCTTTGACCAAAAGCCATTTTTACGATATGATAAAAACTTTTTAAAGAACTAAATTCAGGAAAAGTTGTTTTTCTTTTTAATCGAATGACGCCACTCATTACATTGGGTGGAGGTGTGAATGCAGTAGGTGGGACATCAAATAAATAGTCCACATCATAAAACGCTTGCGTCAATACACTCAAAATACCATAAGCTTTTGAATGTGGTTTTGCAGCAATTCTTTCTGCAACTTCTTTTTGAAACATCCCAATCATCACAGGCACTTGTTCTTTCCAGTCCAATACCCTAAACACAATTTGTGTCGAAATATTATAGGGAAAATTGCCTACCAAGGTAAATTGACCTTCAAAGGGGATGCCAGTTTCTAAAAAATCTTCATTGATTAACTTCCCTTCCAGATTGGGATAAGTATGTAATAAGTAAGCCACTTTCTCTCGATCCAATTCTACCGCTTTAAACGATTTTAAAGGCAGGTCCATAATATGCTGGGTTAAAGCACCTGCACCAGGACCCACTTCCAATAACTGGTCGATCGACTCCTCCGCTAAGGCAGCTTTAATTTGTAAACAAATTTGGACATCATTTAGAAAGTGTTGACCCAATGACTTTTTAAGGGTGTATTGCATGAAGCAAAGTTAGGTTTTTGTGCGTACTTTTACACCCTAATCAACTGGATATGAACCAA
>JACCDH011224464.1_pt1 | contig 57924 bp, 42 predicted proteins | sample 7442481 | NCBI WGS metagenome assembly JACCDH01 (sample SAMN15323433, study PRJNA562643) | freshwater metagenome | isolation source: river surface water | place: USA:Blue River Watershed | collected 2017-08-15
TACCAACTGAGCTACTTCCGCGGTAAGCTGTTGTGGGAGTAGATGGACTCGAACCACCGATGCCGTTAGGCGACAGATTTACAGTCTGCTGCAATAGCCACTATGCGATACTCCCAATGTACAGTTTAGTACAAAAACTTCGCACTCTGCAGAGCCTGAGAGCCAGCAGAGGGACTCGAACCCCCGACCCACTGATTACAAATCAGTAGCTCTACCAACTGAGCTATGCTGGCTTAGGGGACAAGGCCCTGCAGTGCGCGAAAAAGAACGTTGCTGCCCGTGCAGCACGGCCGCTTTTTCAAACGGACTGCAAATGTAGAAAAAAAAGCGATTATTTCAATACCTACTTTGACCTTCTGAGCTTTTTTGTTTTGGCCTTGGCTTCTCGGGCCACTCGGCGCAGGCGATCTACCGCCATGCTCAGGGCTTTTTCAAAGGTCCTGGCCTCCTTGCGCACGACCAAATCTTCGCCCGGAACGTGCAGGGTAATCTCGGCAATCTTATTGGCCGCGAGGTGGTTGTTGTCAATTTTAAACTGTACGCTGGCGTGAAGCGCCTGCTGGTAGACTTGGTTCACGCGTTCGAGGCGCTGGTGCGCGAAGGCGATCAGACGATCGCTTGCCTTGAATTGAATGGCACGGACTTCAGTAATCATCGCATAGGGGATTTAGGCAGCGCCTCCCCTATCGGCCGCGGGGATGGGCGCGTTGGTAGACCGATTTGAGTTGTTCCACCGACGCATGGGTGTAGACTTGCGTGGCCGATAAATTCGCGTGCCCCAAGAGCTCGCGAATCACCGTAAGATCCGCACCCAGGTCAAGCAAATGCGTCGCAAAGGTGTGCCGCAGGGCGTGCGGGCCTAAGTGTTCGCTTGTGCTTGCCCTTTGAAGGTACGATTTTACCACGGAATACACACTACGCGGATCCAGTTTTTTACCCGTCGGGCTGCAAAAAATCCAATCAGAAATCGAGCGCCACTCGCCGAGGTGCCGGCGGTAGAGGTCGAGCCATTCCGGCAGCAGCGGAAGCTCCCGCTCCTTGTTTCCCTTTCCCACGACCCGCAACGTGGCGCCGTGAACCTGGGCATACGTCAAATTCAGCAGTTCAGAACGGCGGAGGCCCACGGTGTACAGCGTCAGGAGCAAAAACTGGTCGCGGCGCCCCACCGCGTCGTCGGCAAACGACTTAGGGTCGAGCAAGGCCTCGACCTCGGTGGCCGTTAGGGCCCGCACGACCCGGCTGGGGGTGCGCAGCAAAGGAACCCCCTGAGCGGGATTGTCCGCGCGGGGATCCAATGCCCGCCTCCACCGGTAAAAGCTGCGCAGGGCACTCAACTTTCGATTCACCGAACGGGCCTTGGTTCCTTCCTGAACGAGGTCCGTCACCCACGAGCGCACGTGGATTCGCGTGGCCCCCTCGGCGTTCGGCATTCCCAGGGCATGTTCCGCAAACGACAGCCACTGGCCCACGTCGGCGGCGTACGCGAGCACGGTGGCCTCGGAGCGGCGGCGCTCCCAGCGCAGGTAATCAATGAATGCGTCGAGCATAAAAAAAGCCTCGAGTTTCCTCGAGGCTTAAATTAGGTCACGTACCCGTTATTCGGCGTCTTTCAAACGAAGACCCTGAACGTAGGTAGCCTTAATGATTTCTTTGCGACGGCTCACCGACGTTTTGGTGAACTGCTGGCGGCTGCGCAGTTGGCGCATCGTGCCGGTTTTGTCGAATTTGCGCTTGTAGCGCTTTAGCGCGCGCTCAATTCCTTCACCTTCTTTGACTTGTACTACTAGCATAATGGGGACACCTCCTCTCTTTGGGCTGCAAAGGTACAACTATTTACCCACATAAAAATACTGGGGTATTTGAACCTTTTGTGCGGAATCAAACGGCGCCAAGGCAAAAACTTCGCTCAGGGAGCGGAGCGGGCGCACCCGGCTTCGAAAGCGGTGCAGCGCCCTGACTTGCGGAGCGCGCCACAGCGGGTGCGCGTACAGCTGGTCCTCGGGCACCGTGTTCAGGTCCATAGGACTGGGCGGATTGAGGTCCCACAAAAAGTCCTGGCGGTCATCCCATCGGGCCGCCAGCAGGGAGTCTACTCCGCCCCACCGACCTCGGTCGCGCACCAAACCTTGGGCCTTCCAGTCCGGCCACCCTTGGCTTTGAAGCCACGGCGCCGAAACGGTGTCGCTGCCAACCCGAATCCGTTGCTTGGGCAGCCTGGTCCGCTTCAGGGAATCGTAAGGAACGCGCGCTCGGGAGTCGCGCCGGGGGTAGCTCGAGCGAAACTCGGCCGCCGGCGGGAGCTTCGGGAATTCCGCCCAAACCGGCTCGGGCGGCGGCGTGGCGTGCCACTCATTTAAAATGAAAAGGGCGAGGAACAACCCCGCCCATCCAAGTTCCGCAACCCAAGGTTTGGGTTGCCGCCGCATCACTCGGCGTCGTTTGATGCGTAGGAATCGGGCTCGTCTTTGGGGGGCGTGCGAAGCACTTTCACAAAGAAGTAAATGGTTACGGCGGTAACCAGGATTTCGGTGACCAACATCATGGTCCAGGCAGCAGCGGTCATATCAGTTCAGAGCGTTGGTTCGACGGCGGTAGGCTACAAACACCATTCCCGCGATGAAGGCGAAAAGCGCCACCAGAATTCCGCGCGCCAGGTGCTTGTAAAAAATGGGGTTGACAAAGGAGCCCGCCGCGATTTGGTCGCCGGCGCGCACGACCTGTCCAGTCGCAACTACCGGTTGGGCATCGGCCGCGTCCCATTGGTAGGTAGTGGCTTCACCGGTCGGCTGTACGAGGCGAATTACGGTTTGGCCGTCGGCGGACTGCACGTCGGCGATTCCGTTGACTTCGGCTACAAAGACGTCGGCGAACGCCTCTCGGTTGTAGGTAATGTCGACGTTTTGGATTTGCCCGATGATGCTGGACGAGTCAAACTTCCATCCGTCGTTCAAGGCGGACTTCCAGTCGTTGCCCTTGGGGGTAACGAGGCTCATCGTGAAGATGACCAACAGAATGGTCGGCGTGACGTACTTCAGAATGGGCTTGTAAAACTTCGGGAGCACGATGTCGGATCCGCGGTTGATTTCGTCCCAACCCCGGTCGATGCCCCAAATCCACGCAAAGAGGATGGCCTCGACGAGGGCAAAGAAGACCAAGCCAACCGTTCCTGCCCAGTAGTCGTACTGGTCAAAGACCCCTTGTTGGTAGAAGAAGACGGTGGGAAGTCCGGCCAAGAGCGTAACCAAACCAAAAGTCCACGCCGAGGCTTTGAGGCTGAACTTGAACTCGTCTTGCATGAAGGCCACCCACGGAGAGCCCATGGCGAGCGAACTGGTGATTCCGGCAAAGAAGAGCAGGCCAAACCACATGACGCCCGCGACGCTGCCGATGACGGCGCCCCACTTGGTAAAGAGGTAGGGCATGGTTTGGAAGGCCATGGCAAAGCCGGCGTTTTCTTTGACCCAATCCAGGCCGAGGTAGCCCACGGCGATCGGAATGACGATGCTGCCTCCGAGGACGATCTCGACGAAGCCATTCATCCAGCCGGCGGCCATCGAGTTAAGGGCGATGTCGTCCTTGGGTTTGACGTAGGCGGCGTAGCAGTGGATGGTGCCCATGCCGACCGAAAGCGTAAAGAAAATTTGGCCCGCGGCCGCGAGCCACACGTTGGGATTGCTCAAGGAGTCGAACTGCGGATTCCACAAAAAGTTAAAGCCGAGCATGGCGTCGCATTCCGCACAGCCGGCGGGCGCACCCGAATCGCCGAGCAAGAAGGCACGCACGGCCAAGAAGGCCCCGAACACGATGAGCAGCGGCATGCCGATTTTGGCGACCTTTTCGATTCCGCCCTCGAGGCCCTTGCTGAGGATCCAGGTGTTGAGTCCGAGGACCAAAATGTAAAACCAGATGGCCTCGTAGGGCAAGCCCGTAGTGGATTGGCCGATGTCGACGTAGCTCGTGAAAAACTGCGCCACCTCGGTCTGGCTCATGCCCGTAAACGTTTGCACGACCGAGTGAACGACGTAGGAGAAGGTCCACGACTCGATGTAGGTGTAGTAGGCCGCGACCGCAATGTTGGTGAAGATGCCAAAAACCCCCAGGTACTTCCAGTAGGACCGCTTGCCCATGGAGTTCATGATGAACGGGGCGCTGTGGTCGCCCTTGGTTCCGCCAAAGCGGCCAGAGGCCCACTCGATCCAGAGCAGCGGAATTCCCAGCACCAGAAAGGAAACCAGGTAGGGAATCATGAAGGCCCCGCCCCCGTTTTGCACGGCTTGAACGGGGAAGCGAAGAAAGTTTCCGAGTCCGACCGCGTTGCCGGCCATGGCAAGAATTAATCCTACCCGGGAACCCCAGGATTGGGTGTTGCTACTCATAGGTGATTGGGCTTAGCTAAGGTTTTCAAATATAGGTATCTCGTTCAATACCTCATCAAAAGAATGCGGCGCGTAGCCCAATTCCCTTCGGGCTTTGGCGATATGGAATCCTGTCACGGGCGGACGCTTCGCGGGCTGCCCCAAGGAGTCGCTGCTGACGACGTCAATGAGGCTCGCGTCGAGGTGGGCGTGTGCGGCCACACGGCGCACGAGTTCGAGGATGCTGAAGGTATCGGGACCGCTGAGGTGGTAGATGCCCTCGGCACCACGTTCGGCTATACGCAGGCAGCCCTCGGCGAGGTCCACGCTCCAGGTCGGGCTGCGCACTTGGTCGTCGACGACCCGAATGCGCTCGCCGCGCTGCAGGGCGCCCCGCGCCCAAAGGATGATGTTGCTGCGGCTCAGTCCCGGAACGTACCCAATCACCAAGACCGTGCGGGCGATGGTGTAGCGGGCGCCGCTGGCCTTCACGGCTTCTTCGGCGTGGAGCTTGGACCAGCCGTAGACGCTCAAGGGAGCGGGGGCCGCGTCTTCGGCGTAGGGTCCGTTTTGGCCGTCAAAAATGAAGTCGGTGCTGATGAAGATCAGGTGGACGCCGTGCCGCGCGCAGGCTTCGGCGCAGTACCGCGTCGCCGCTACGTTCAGTTGGTGACAAAGCTCGGGGTCTTTTTCGCAGTCGTCGACCTGCGTCATGGCCGCCGAGTGGATGAGGACGTCGGGGCGAAACTCCGTCAGCACCCGCTCGAAATCCTCAGGTCGGGTCGTATCGAGTTCCGCATACGGGAAGCCGAAGTGATTGCCGCGGGCGGGTCCGCGACCCGTAGCCAGCAGTTGGTGGCGGCCTTGCGCCAGGTAGAGCAGCGATTGGCCCAGCAAGCCGTTGGCGCCCGTCACCAGGATGCGCAGGGGGCGTGGAGTCACGTCAAGCACGGTAGGCGGAGCGGATTTCAGCTACCAGGGAATCGGCGGATTCGGCGGCGCGGCGCTGCCAATCGGTCCCTGAGGAGGCGTACATGATGCTGCGCGAAGCATTGACGAGCAGTCCCAATCCGGGCGTGCCGCGGAAGGCTCCGTGGCGCACCACTTCTTCGGCGCTTCCGCCTTGGGCGCCCACACCAGGAACCAAGAAGAAGGTCTCAGGCATACGGTCGCGCAGGGCACCGAGCGCCTCAGGACGCGTCGCACCCGCCACCACCATCAGGTTTTGGGGCGTTCCCCACTCCAGGTAGCAGTCGGCCACGGCCTCGTAGACCCGGCGGCCGTCGCTGAGGTCCAGCTGCTGAAGGTCGTCAGCCCCCGGATTGCTGGTCAAGCCGAGGCCCACAACCCACTTTCCTTGCCGCATGAAGGGTACCACGCTGTCGCGGCCCATGTAGGGCGCCACGGTAATGGCGTCGTAGCCCATCACGTCAAGGATCCCTTGGGCGTAGCGGCTGGCCGTGTTGCCGATGTCGCCGCGCTTGGCGTCGGCAATCAAAAAGGGTTTTGAGCTGAGGCCGTGCAGGTGCTGCGTGACCGCGTCGAGGGCGTCCCAACCCGGGCGTCCCAGGGCCTCAAAGAAGGCAAAATTGGGCTTGTAGGCAACCGCCACGTGGGCGGTGGCGTCCACCACTCCAATGCAAAATTCGGCCAGTCCTCCGACCCCTGAGGGCAGTTTGCTGGGGTCGGGGTCAAGCCCCACGCAGAGGCCGTGCCCGGCCGTTTCGATGCGTTGGGTAAGTTCAGCGTAGGTCATTCGTCGGCGCCTTGTTGAAGTCGTTCGGCATGGTCCGCGACCCTCAGGCCCTCAATCAGGGCTCCGAGGTCGCCGTTCATCACGTCGGGGAGGTTGTACACCGTCAAGCCAATGCGGTGGTCGGTCACGCGGCTTTGCGGAAAGTTGTAGGTGCGGATTTTCGCACTGCGGTCGCCCGTGCTCACCAGCGATTTGCGGTGCTCGGCCACGGCGGCGTCGCGTTCTGCCCGGGCCTTGTCCCAAATTCGCGCCCGAAGCACGGTCAGGGCCCGGTCGTAGTTCTGGTGCTGCGAGCGGCCGTCTTGGCATTCCACCACGATTCCGGTCGGAAAGTGCGTGAGGCGAACGCCCGACTCGGTTTTGTTGACGTGCTGCCCTCCTGCCCCGCTCGAGCGGAAGGTGTCTTTGCGAATGTCGACGTCGCGGATTTGCACGTCGAGCTCGTCGGCCTCGGGGAGTACGGCCACAGTCGCCGCCGAGGTGTGCACTCGGCCCTGGCTTTCGGTGGCAGGCACGCGCTGAACGCGGTGCACGCCGCTTTCAAACTTGAGCACCCCGTAGACTTGCTCGCCGCGGATCTGAACGCTGGCTTCTTTGATGCCGCCCACCGAGCCCTCGGTGAGGCTCAGCATTTCGGTGGTCCACCCTTTTTCTTCGGCAAAGCGGAGGTAGGCGCGCAGGAGTTCTCCCGCAAAGAGTCCGGCCTCATCTCCCCCTGTGCCCGCGCGCACTTCGAGCACCGCATCTTTGGCGTCTTCGGGGTCTTTGGGGATCAGGAGTTCCTTGATTTCGGTTTCGAGCGAGGAAATGCGCTGGCGGGCGGCATCGAACTCTTCCTGCGCCATTTCGCGCATCTCGGGGTCTTTTTCGACGTCGAGCAATTGCTGGGCCTCGTCGCGGTTGGCGATGGCTTGCAGGTAGCGGGTACGGGCCTGGACCAGTTCGTCGAGCTCCTTGTATTCGCGGTTCAAGCGTATGAATCGCGCGGGGTCCGCCGCCAGTTCCGGCGTCATCAGCTGGTCGTGCACGTCCTGGTGGCGCACCCAAATGGCCTGAAGTTTCTCTACGAGGTTCATGCGCGGCGGTAGGTATGGATGCCGTCGGGGGCATGAAGTTCGACTTCGGGAGCGGCGCTCGGCTCGACGCGTCCCACGATTTGAGCCTCCACCCCAAAGCTCTTGGAGACCGCCACGGCCCGCTCGGCAGCCTCGAGGCCGTCGACGTACAGCTCCATGCGGTGCCCCATGTTGAATACTTCGTACATCTGGCGCCAAGGGGTGTTGGATTCCGCGCGAATGAGTTCAAAAAGGGGCGGAATGGGGAACAAGTGGTCCTTGACCACCTTGCCCTCGCGCAAAAAATGCAGCACTTTGGTTTGGGCGCCGCCGCTGCAGTGCACCGCGCCCTTGAGCGCGCTCCCCAGCTCCTTGATCGCTTGGATCATGACGGGAGCGTAGGTGCGCGTTGGAGAGAGCACCAGTTTGCCGGCGTCGAGCGGACTTCCCGCCACGGTGTCGGTGAGCTTCTTGGTTCCGCTGTACACGAGCGAAAGGTCGGTTTCGGGCGCAAAGCTCTCCGGGTAGCGCTCGGCGAGCAGGTGGCTGAAGACGTCGTGCCGAGCAGACGTGAGGCCGTTGGATCCCATTCCTCCGTTGTACTCGCGCTCGTAGGTGGCCTGACCAAAGGAGGCCAGCCCCACCACGTACTGACCGGGCGCAATGCGGGCGTTGTCAATGACGTCGCTGCGCTTCATGCGCGCCACGACGGTGCTGTCCACGATTACGGTGCGCACGACGTCGCCCACGTCCGCCGTTTCGCCGCCCGTGCTTTGAATGTCCATGCCGGCGTCGCGCAGGTCGGACAAGACCGATTCGGTGCCTTCAATCAGCGCTTTGATGACTTCGCCGGGGATGAGGTGCTTGTTGCGCCCGATGGTCGAGCTCAGCAAAATGGGTCCCGTGGCGCCGACGCACAGCAAGTCGTCGGTGTTCATGACGACGGCGTCTTGCGCGATTCCGCGCCACACGCTGAGGTCGCCCGTCTCCTTCCAGTACAGGTAGGCGAGCGACGATTTGGTGCCGGCCCCGTCGGCGTGCATCACCAGGCAGTGTTCCGGCGACCCGCTGAGGGCGTCGGGAACAATTTTGCAGAAGGCGTTCGGAAACAAGCCTTTGTCGAGCGCAGCGATCGCTTGATGGACTTCTTCTTTGCCGGAGGAAACGCCTCGGCCGGCGTAGCGGTTGCTCGAACTCATGGGTACAAAAATAAAACTTCCCTCCGGCGCCGGCCGAAGGGAAGTTCAAAGGTTATCAACCTATTTTACGCGGATGAAGGTTCCGACCGGCGGCTCAACTTTAGCCCATTCGGGGTTGAGTTCCTTGAGTTCCTTTTCTTTCATTTTGAGCTCCGAGGCAATCGACTTCCAGGTCTCGCCCAGGGCCACCTGGCGGTGCTTGGCGTCGAAGTCCACGTAGTCTCCGTTGGCGGTAACCTTGAGCAGCATTCCCGGCTCGAGCTTGACTCCACGCAGACCGCCGTTGATTCGGCGCAGGTCAGTGATGTTGATGTTGGCGTTGCGGCAAACCGTCGCAAACGTCTCCTTATCCCCCACCGTGTACACTTCGCCCTTGACGGGCTTCGGCGCCTCCTTGGCTTCAAGCGCTTTTTGCTCGGCCAGCTCCGCGGTATCCACCGGCGGCGTAAAGTCGTCGCGAATCACGCGGAAGTCGGTGCGTCGGTTCAAACCGTTGGCCAATTCTTGCTGAGCCGCCGGCATTTTTTTAATGGTCGCCTCGGTCAACTTCGTGCCTGCGGGGAAGACGTCGCTGCCTTTGCCCTTGTAGCCCGCGGGGACTTCAAACGGCTGGGTTTCGCCCATGCCCACTGAAACGAGGCGTCCCGGATCAATTCCCTTGCTGATCAAGTACTTGACGCAGGTATCGGCACGCTTCTGCGACAGAATTTGGTTCTTGTCGTCCGCGTCGCGGTAGTCGGTGTGGGAGCGGAGCTCAATCACAATCGTCGGATTCAGCACCAACGTGCGGTACACCGTGTCGAGCGAGGCCCGCGCTTGGTCGTTGAGGTCCCACTTGGCCAGGGCAAAGTAGAGTTCGGGCAGAATAACCGGGTACTCAATCGGCGCCATGGTAGCCGCCACGTCCATGGTGTGGCGAAACACGTTTTCGCTCTCCACGAACACGAATTTGTCCAGATTGAGGCCGACCGTGTTGGCCTTCGCGCCCCCGTTGAGGAACTTTTTCTTCTCGAACGCGAAGTCGTACGTCACCTCAGCGCTCAGCTTGTCGTCGACGAGTTCGAACTTGCCCAGTTTGTCCGTCATGACCGTTGCGGTGAATCCGTCGCTGCCGGCGATTTTCACGGTGGCGTTGGCCAGCGGAGTTTGATCCTTCTCGCTTTTGAGCGTTCCGCGCAAGGCGTACTTCAAGGGCACCTCGTACAAGGTCCATAGGTCGTCTCCGCCCGTGCCGCCGGCGCGGTTGGACACAAAGTATCCGTCGCGGAGTCCGCCCGGACGCAATATCAGGTTGAAGTCGTCGCCCGAGCTGTTGATCGGGGCCTTCAGGTTCTCTGGCTCGCCCTTGGGCAGGCCGTCCTCGCCTACCGGGACGCGGAACAGGTCAAATCCGCCCATGCCGGGAAGGCCGTCTGAAGCGTAGTACAAGAATCCGTCGTCGTGGATGAACGGGAACAACTCGTCGCCCTTGGAGTTCACCAAGGCCCCCATATTCACGGGGTTGGCCCATGTGCGCTTGCGCTTGTCGTAGCTCGCAACCCAAAGGTCCTTCCCTCCCACGCTGCCGTCGAGGTCGCCGGCAAAGTAGAGCAGCGTTTCGTCTTCGTTCACCGAGGGATGCCCTACCGAACGCGACGAGTCCGTCGTGAGGACCACGGGCGTGGCGTCTTGCCAGGTCTGGCCCGCGCGGCGGGTCACGTAAATGGCGCAGCCGAGCTGGGCGCGCTTGACGTCCATGCAGCGGGTGAAGTACAGGTTGCGGCGCTTGCCGTCAAACGAGGGCGAGCCCTCATGGTCCATCGTATTGATGATCTCTGGGAGCAATTCGGGAGCCGAAAACTTTTGGGCGCGTGCCGCGGTGGGATCGGGCTTGCCCGCGCCACCCTTAGGGGCTTTTTTGCCGCCGCGGGCGGTTCCGTCGGCGTTCAGGCGCTTGGTGCTGTAAATGTCCGAGAACTGTTGTCCGGTCCAGCCGTCTTTCTTCTTGCCGATGCCGCCTTCGCGGGTGGAGGTGAACAGCAACTCTTCGTGGGTTCCCTGGCGGCCGTCGAATGCGATTCCGTATTCGTGGGCTTTGGTGTTGAGGTCGGTAACGGGTCCCACCTGAAAGCGGGTAACGGCGTTCTTCCAGGCGACGGCTGCCTTGGAGCTTTCAATGCCTTGGGCCGCGCGCGGATCTGCCGGAAAGGCCTTGGCCATGTCTTCGTAGGCCACCAGCGCGTCTTCGTACTTCTCCTGGTACTTCAGCATTTCGGCAACGCCCAAGTAGGCCTCAGGCTGGTTGTACCCGGCCTTGATGGCGCGGCGGTACTGCGCCTCTGCCGCCTTGTACTGCGTGGTATATCGGTAGCACTCGCCCAAACGGTAGCTGATTTCTGCCTTTTCGGGGCGGGACTTCACTTTGCTGTAGGCCTTGCGGTAGAGGTCAATGGCCTTGGTGTACTCTTTACCTTGGTAGTAGTCGTCGCCTTGGCGGGCAATTTTCGGACGCTTGGGTGCGTCCTCGTCGGGAGCCTTCTGCGCCCATGCCGGAGTGGTAAGCAGCCCCAAAACAAGGGCAGCACGCAAGGCAATCATCGGTCGTGTATTCATAGGGTCTAGGCGTTTCAGGCGCTGAAGACACGAAAATAGCAAATGCAACCCGATAAAACGAGAAAAGCCCCTCACGCCTAAGCGCAAAGGGCCAAATTTCTCGACCGACGACCTAACGAATGTAGAGCAGCTCGCGGTACTTCGGCAGCGGCCACGTGTCGTTGTCCACAATCAGCTCCATCTTGTCGACCTCGTAGCGGACCGACGACAGGTAGGGCTTCACCGTGTCGCAGTAGGCCAGCGCCCGTTCGCGAGCGGACTCAATCTTGTTGGCCTTCTTGCGCGCCTCGGTCATTTCTTCTACGTGGCGGAGGGCCGTAGAAATGCGCTCGCTCAGTTCTTCAACCAGCAAAAGCTGTTCTTTGCACGACTTCTTAAACGTCGCCTCAGGAAGCAAGGCCTTGAGGCGCAGCAGGTTTTCGCTCAGCACGCTCTGGTACTTGATCGCCGCAGGGATGATGTGGTTGTTCACCAAATCACCGAGGGTGCGGCTCTCAATTTGAAGGTGCTTGAAGTACTCCTCCTGAAGAATTTCGTAGCGCGCGTGAAGCTCTACCTTGCTCAGCACGCCGTGGTTCGCGAACAAGTTCTCCGCGTCTTTGGTCACCAAAAAGTCAAGGGCACGGGGCGTGTCGGGCGTATTCTTCAGGCCGCGCTTTGCCGCCTCGTCCTTCCACGCGTCGCTGTAGCCGTCGCCCTCGAAGCGAATCTTTTTGGAGGCCTTGATGTAGTCCTTCAGCACATTGAAGATGGCGTCGTCCTTTTTAAGCCCTTGGGCAATTTGGGCGTCGACGTCGGATTTGAACTGAATCAATTGGTCGCTGACCATTAGGTTCAGCGTGGTCATGGCGTGCGAGCAGTTTGCCAGTGAACCCACCGCGCGCAGTTCAAACTTATTGCCGGTGAAGGCGAACGGAGACGTGCGGTTGCGGTCGGTGTTGTCGAGCAGGATTTCGGGAATCTTGCCTACCACGTTCAGCTTCAGTTCCGTCTTCTTTTCGGGCGACATTTTTCCGCCCTCGAGCTTCTCGAGCTCGTCGAGCACTTCGGTCAATTGGCTGCCAATAAACACCGAAATAATGGCCGGCGGAGCTTCGTTGGCGCCCAAGCGGTGGTCGTTGCTCGCCGAAGCGATGGCGGCGCGAATCAGGTCGGCACGGTCGTGCATCGCCTTGATGGTGTTGACAAAGAACGAAAGGAACAAAAGGTTGCGCTTGGGCGTAGATCCCGGCGCCAACAGGTTGATGCCCGTATCGGTGGCCAGCGACCAGTTGTTGTGCTTGCCCGATCCGTTCACCCCGGCAAAAGGCTTTTCGTGCAGCAGCACCCGGAAGTGGTGGCGGGTCGCCACTTTTTCAAGCAGGTCCATGAACAGGGAGTTGTGGTCCACCGCTACGTTGGCTTCCTCAAAAATTGGCGCAAACTCAAACTGGCCCGGAGCTACTTCGTTGTGGCGCGTCTTGACGGGAATTCCGAGCAAATGGCTCTCAAACTCGATCTCGCGCATGAACTGAATGACGCGCTCGGGAATGCTGCCGAAGTAGTGGTCCTCCATCTGCTGGCCTTTCGCGGGCGAATGGCCTACCAAGGTCCGGCCGGTCATAACCAGGTCGGGGCGGGCGTGGAAGAGGGCCTCGTCAATCAAAAAGTACTCCTGCTCCCAACCCAGGGTAGCGTGCACTTTGGTCACGTTTTTATCAAAGTACTGGCAGACCGCCGTTGCCGCGTGGTCGATCACCTGAAGCGAACGAAGGAGCGGGGTTTTGTTGTCCAGGGCCTCGCCCGTGTAGGCGACAAAAACCGACGGAATGCACAGGGTATCTGCCAAGACGAATGCGGGCGACGTCGGATCCCAAGCGGTGTAGCCGCGGGCCTCAAAGGTGTTGCGAATTCCGCCGTTCGGGAAGCTCGACGCGTCGGGCTCCGCCTGAACCAGCATGCCGCCGTTGAATTTCTCGATGGCGTAGCCGTCTGACGTGGGCTCAAAGAAGGCATCGTGCTTTTCGGCGGTCGCGCCGGTAAGGGGCTGGAACCAGTGCGTGTAGTGCGACGCCCCCTTGGCCATGGCCCATGCCTTCATCGCGGTTGCGACCTGATCGGCAATCGCGCGGTCAATTTTATCGCCGCGCTCTATGGCCTTCATTACGGATTCAAACGCCTCTTTGGGCATGTACTCGCGCATGGCCTTCTTATTGAAGACGTTGGCCCCGAAGTACTCGGATGCCTTTCCGGCGGGTTTGGCGAATTCGGCGGGCTTGTGCGACAGGGCGGCTTCGAGGCCGAGGTAGCGTGACGTGGGCATAAAAATGAGTTTAGCGGTACAAAAATACCGCTAATTCGATAACCGCCACAGAAAAAACAACTTTTTTATCAACAACCCCCGTTGAAAATGGGGGTCTCGAGGAAAAAACTACTTTTTTCGGGGCACTACCCCCTCAATTTCAGACTTGATGTCGTCTGCAACATCTTTTAAGTCCTTGATTCCGGATTGTTCGTCGGACATGAGTTGCTGGGTAAGGTCCGCTTGGGCGTTCTTCACCGTGCGAATGCCTTTAGCAACCGAGCGCACCAAGCCAGGCAAACGGTCGGGACCAAAAAGCATCAGCGCCGCAAAAAGCAGAACGACTACTTCCCCGGCGCTGATGAACAAAAAGGACATGGCTTACTTGGTCTTGTCGTCTTTGGGCGTTGCGTCGTAGAGGATCGGCGAAGCCACGAAGAGCGACGAGTAGGTACCTACTACGATTCCGAGCAAGATGGCAAAAATGAATCCGCGCAGTACCTCGCCCCCAAAGATGAAGATCACCAGAAGTACGATGATGGTCGTCCACGAGGTGTTGAACGTGCGGCTCAAGGTCGAATTCAACGCGTAGTTGATCACGCCCTTGTCGGAGTGACTTCCCTTATGGCCCGCCAGGTATTCGCGAATGCGGTCGTATACCACCACCGTATCGTTGATCGAGTAGCCAATAACAGTGAGAATTGCTGCGATAAAGGCCTGATCGACCTCCATGGCGAAGGGGAGAATTCCGTCAAAAAGCGCAAAGGCACCGAGAACAATCACCACGTCGTGCATCAAGGCTACTACGGCACCCAAGGAGTACTGCCACCGGCTAAAGCGCACGAGCAGGTACATGAAAATGCCGAGGAGCGAGAACAGGATCGCCCAAACCGCCGAGTTGGCAATGTCGTCAGCGACCGTCGGACCCACCTGACGGTAGGCCACCACGCCGAGTCCTTTGGCGCCGGGCTCGTTGAACACCTGCTCCGAAGGGGCCGATACATAGAATCCTTTCACGCCCGCATACAGCTCTTTGCGCAGCTCTTCTTCGACGGCAGGACCTGATTCGGACACGCGGAAGTTGGTAGTGATGGTGACTTGGTCTGCCGTACCCAAGGTTTTCACAATGGGCGCAAACGACTTGCCGTTGGCGTCGACGAACTCCTTGGCCAAGGCCGAGCTCACTTGAGAAACCTCCACGGGCTGGTCAAAGCGCACCTGATAGGTACGACCGCCCTCAAAGTCCACGCCGTAGCTCAAGCCTTTGGTGAAGAGGGCAACCACGCTTATGGCCACAAGTACTCCGGAGACCACGTAGGCTGCAATCCGGGTTTTAATGAAGTCAAACTTGGTGTTGTTGAACCAGTCTTTGGTCGTCTTGGTTGCGAACGACATCGTGCCCGTCTTAGCCAAACGCCACTCGATGTAGAGACGCGTTACGAAAATGGCCGTAAAGAGCGACGAAAGAATACCAATGATCAGGGTGGTTGCAAAACCTTTAATCGGACCCGTGCCCACCATGAAAAGGATGATGGCCGTAAGCAGCGTCGTCGCGTTCGCGTCGAGGATGGCGCCGCGCGAGCCCGCGAAACCGTCGGCGACTGCGGTCCGCACGTCCTTACCGGCAGCGAGTTCCTCGCGGATTCGGTCAAAAATGAGGACGTTGGCGTCGACCGCCATACCAATAGTAAGTACGATACCTGCCATACCCGGTAGGGTCAGTACGGCCGAAATGGCGTCCAGGATTCCAAAGATGAAGAACATGTTCACCAAAAGGGCGATGTTGGCCGCGATTCCCCCACCTGAGTAGTAGAAAATCATGTAGGCAAACACCACCAAGAAGGCAAAAATGAACGAGTTGATGCTCGAACTGATGGCCTCCTTACCCAAGCTCGGACCCACCACGTCGGCCTGAATGACGCGCGCCGGCACGGGGAGTTTGCCCGCCTTGAGCACGTTGGCCAAGTCGGTCGCTTCGTCGAGGGAGAAGCCTCCTTCGATTTGGGTGCGTCCGCCCGAAATCTCGTTGATGACCCGCGGGTAGCTGTAGACGAGGTTGTCGAGCACCACCGCCACATGGCCCTTGGGGTTCTTGCCGCTTTCTTCGGCCGTAATGCGCTGCCAAATCTGGGCGCCGTAGCCGTTCATTGACATCGTTACAATGGGGTTGTTGCCCTGATCGAATTCGCGGCGCGCGTCGACAATGACGCCACCGTCGAGCTCAGGCTCCATGGTGCGGTTGCCCTGCAGCGCGATGAGGAAGGTGATGCCGGCTTTGGCGTCGGGACGGGTCCAGGCAAAGCGCACGTAGCGCTTGTCTCCCGGGATCAGCGACTTGACCACGTCGGTGTTCAGGTAGCCGTTGATGGTGGCCGTGTCTTTCGGGAGGGCGAAGCCGATAATCGGTCCTTCAAGCGGAGTAAACGTTTGGGGGTCGACGTTCAGTTGGAAGATGTTGAGCAGCGGGTTGTGCTTCAGCGCCGAAGAATCGGTTGCGGCGACCGCGGTGGATTCCGGCTTCGTCACTTCGTTGGCGTCGACGGCGCTCGGAAGGTCGATTGCCTTTGGATTGGATTGGGCTGCAGCCGTTTTGCTCGCGTTCGGGTCCGGAACCACCGCGCGAAGGCGCTCGTTGGCGTCCACCATGAACTGCATCCAGGCCGCTCCGTAGTCCGCACGCCAGAATTCCAAGCGGGCCGTAGACTGAAGAAGTCGCTGTACGCGAGCCGGATCCTTAACGCCCGGAAGCTCTACCAAGATGCGGCCGGTGTTGCCCAAGCGCTGCAAGTTGGGCTGAACGACGCCAAACTGGTCAATCCGCGCCTTGAGCACGGTGTACACGTTTTGAACGGAGGCCTCTACGTCCGAACGGATGGCGCCCTTGATTTCGTCGTCGGTCGCGTTGAACCCGAGGCGGTCGGACATGTCCTTCGTGCCAAACAGGGCGGGATCGCCCCAGCCGCGCGTTCCGCGCTTTGCGTCGAGCGCTTTGATGAACAGGTCGACGTAGGCTTCGCCTGAATTGGCTTGCTCGGCATCCGCGGCCGCAAGCGCCTCGACGAACAGGGCGTCGTTGGGATTTGCCGCCAGGCCGATGAGCACGTCGCGCACCGAAACCTCGAGAATGACGTTCATACCGCCGCGCAGGTCCAGACCGAGGTTCATCTCCTTCTCTTTCACCTCTTTGTAGGTGAACGAGGTGATGCCTAGGTTGTACACCTCTTGGTTCGCGAGCGAATCCAGTGCCGCGTTCAATTTGGACGCGTCGCCCCCAACCGATTCCAGCGCTTTTTGCTCAACGCGTTGAGCCACAAAGGAAAACGACAATTCGTACAGGGCGGCCAGGGCAAATGCCACGGCAAACAGGCGGATGATCACTTTATTTTGCATACTCGAGTTCAAATTAGTACGAGGCGGCAAATATAGGCGAATTACCTTTGGGATTATGCCCAGGATTCTGCAAATTGCCCATTGCCTGGCCGCAAACCTTGCGGCGCTTTCACTTCAGGCTCAGGTGACTTGGACCTTTGCCCCTAGTGCTCAGGCCATCGTCCAGCGGGCCAACGGCCAAAACCTCGAGCTCGGCACTTCGGGCGGACTCAACAATCCGCAAGCCTACAGCGCCGACCTCAACGGCGACGGCATTCAGGATTTGGTCGTTTTTGACCGCGACGGCGGGCGCTGGCTTACGCTCGAACGGGTCAACGGAAGCTGGATAGAACGCCCCGAATGGGCGGCGGGCTTTCCCCGAAACCAGCAATGGGTGCACCTGGTGGACTACAATTGCGACGGAATCACCGACCTCTTTGGCTGGGTTACGCACGGAATCGGCGTGTGGCAGGGCCAGCGCGTCAACGGCAAAATGACCTTCAGCTGGGCGCTCGGAACCCAATCCGAACTGCGCACCGTGTACGTCGCGGGCAACCCGGCCTACAACCTCCAAGTGCTCAGCGTGGACCGGCCCTACATTGGCGATATAGACCAGGACGGCGACGTCGACGTGCTCTGCTTCGACCAGGGCGGTTCGCGCATCGAGTGGCACCAGAATCAGCAAAATTGCGGACTCAACTTCGCACGGGCCGACGGGTGCTGGGCCGACGTCGAAGAGTCCGGGGTGCGGAATGCGCTGGTCATCGACGCCTGCACGGGTTCGCGCGTGTCCACGCCGTCGTCGGGCCGCGAAGACCTCAAGCACGCGGGCTCCACCCTCCTGCTCCACGACGTCGACGGCAACGGACTGCCCGACGCCCTGATTGGCGACGTGTCCTACCCCACGGGGGTGGCGGGCTTTAACGTGGGCACGCTGGCGGTCGCCAACATTGAGAGCCAAGACAGCACGTGGCCGGTTGCCGGAACCCCCGTCAACATGCTCTTCCCGGGGTTTTCTGCGCTGGACGCCAACCTCGACGGCGTCAAGGAATTGATGGCCAGCCCCAATGAGTACAGCGGACTGGGGGATTCGTGCGTGTGGCTCTACCAAAACACGGGCACCACTTCGGCCAACTGGCAGCGAATCCACGACCGCTTCCTGCAAAGCGAAATGCTGGAATTGGGCACCTACGTCGTACCCTACGGGGCCGACCTCAACACCGACGGTCTTGCGGACTTGGTGTTGGGAAGCCGGCGCGGACTCTCCTACTGGGTGAACCACGGAAGCGCCACCCAGCCGGTGTGGCGCGAAACTCCGCTCACCGTACCCAGCAACCTAGGACCCGACCCGAGTTGGACCGCGCCTGCGCTGGGCGACCTCAACGGCGACGGCCTTGTCGACCTCGTGGTGGGCCGCGCCAACGGCCAAGTGTACGTCGGCTACAACTACGGCACCCTGATCAACCCGAGCTTTAGCGGCACGGCGCCCCTGCTCACCGCGCACGACGTGGGCCAAAACGCAAGCCCTGAACTGGCCGACCTCGACGGCGACGGCGACCTCGACCTCTTGGTAGGCAACGAACGCGGCGAAGTGGCCTACGTGCGGAACGACGGCGGTGCCTGGAACCTCGTCACCGAGTCCTTTGGTTCCATTGACGTCGATACCTCAGGTACCTTCAACGGGCGTTCGGTTCCCCGGGCCTACCTCAACGGCGGAAGCTGGGAGCTTTGGGTGGGCAGCCGGTATTCGGGCGTGCACGCCTACCCCAACGCGGCCGGCATGCTCAGTTTGCCCCCGGTCCAAAATCCGCTGGTGCAGACCTCGGTCGCCCAAGCCACCGCCACCACGCTGCAAACCCCTTTCGGGAGCAGCAAGCGAACCGGCCGGCACCAGTACTTGGTGCGCGCCTCCGAACTCGCGGCCGCCGGAATCAGCGGCCCCACACGCATCCAGGGCATCAAAGTGAACTGCTTGAGCAGCAGCGCTCCCTACTTGAGCCAGGGATTCAACGTCAGCGTGCGGGCCACCAGCGACACCGCCCTCAGCGGCATGGGACCGGGAGGCGAAGTGGGATTCTCGTACTTGGCCGTGCTCAGCCAGGGATGGAACCTGATTTCATTCCAGAACCCGATCGACTACGACGGAACCTCAAACCTCGTGGTGGAATTTTGCTTTAGCCGCAACCTTCCGAGCGCCGACGTGCACCTCGCCGCCCACCGCACCGGGTTCGCCAGCCATGCCTTTGGAGACGTTGCCAACCACAACAGCATCACCAGCAACGGCTGCAGCATGCCCGGGCTCGGAGTGGACAGCCTGCGCGTCGACCTGCAGTTCGTCATGACGCCGCGCCTGGAGCGTTCCGCCATTGTCGTGCACGACGGCAACAGCAACGCCCCCTGGTTTCGCGACCTGAACGCCGACGGTCGGCCCGAATTAGTGCTCGGGGTGAGCACGGGCGGAATTCGCTACATGACCGGCGACACGCTGCAAATAGGGAGCGACGAGTGGCGACCCGCCGCCGGGGAATGGAGCGTCTACCCCACTCCGGGAAGCGGCCCGTTTCGCAGCGAGCAGCGCACCCAAGTAAGCGTGCACCACCTCGACGGCCGATTCGTCGGTCTTTTTGAGGTGGGCCCAGACCGCCCTGTGCGCACCGACGAATGGCCCTCCGGGGTTTATGTTTTGACGAGCCCGCTGGGCCGCACGCGGTGGATCAAGCTTCCGTAGCCCCCTTGGTCGTACTGTACGACGGGCATTGCGCCCTTTGCCACCGGTCGGTGCGGTTGCTCCACGCCCTAGACCGCCGCGGCCGCCTGCAGTACGCCCCGCTGAACGACGAATGGTCTGCAGCCTACCCGGGCGGGGTCGTCTTGTGGACCCCCCAACGCGCGCTCGGGGGTGCTGACGCGGTGGTGGCCGCACTGCGCGAACTGGGGACGGCGGGCCGCGTTCTGTCGGTTGCCGTGCGCGCGACGCCGGGGTACCAAAAAATATACCGGTGGATCGCAACCCACCGGTATACCCTATTTGGCCGTGCGAAGCAGGACCTTACAAGCTGTCCAGCACCGAATTCATGGCACGGACGGCCGCTGCGCTTTTCGCAAACTCCGCCGCTTCTTCGGCATTGAGGCGGTAGTCCACGATGGACTCCCAACCGTTGGCGCCGACCACCACGGGCACGCCCATGCAGATGTCGGCCTCCCCGTACTCGCCCTCGAGGTACACCGAACAGGGAAAAATTTTCTTTTGGTTGCGCACGATGCTGGCCGTGAGGACCGCACCCGCTGCCCCCGGAGCATACCACGCCGAAGTGCCAATCAAGCCCGTCAACGTGGCGCCGCCGACCATGGTTGCTGACTTCACCTTGGCCAACGCGTCGGCGCTGAGGTAGTTGCTCACCGGCGAGCTCTGGTAGGTCGCCAAACGCGTCAGCGGGATCATGGTGGTATCGCCGTGTCCGCCCACTACGACGCCCTGAAGGTCGCTTGCGGGCACGCCCATGGCCTCCGACAGGTAGTAGGTAAAGCGGGCAGAGTCGAGGATTCCGCCCATGCCGATCACGCGGTTCTTAGGCAATCCGCTCTGCTTGGCCGCCAGGTAGGTCATCGTGTCCATCGGATTGGAGATTACCACGATAATCGCCTCGGGCGAGTGCTTAAGGGCGTTGTCAACCACCGACTTCACGATGCCGGCGTTGGTGCCGATCAATTCTTCGCGGGTCATGCCCGGTTTGCGCGGAATTCCGCTCGTAATCACCACCACCTTGGAACCCGCGGTGGCCGCGTAGTCGTTGGTCACGCCGCGGACCGTGCTCTTGAACCCGTGGAGGTTGGCGGTCTGGTTCATGTCCATGGCCTTGCCTTCAGCGAAGCCTTCTTTGATGTCGAGGAGTACAATTTCTTCGGCGAGTTCCATGCGGACCATCGCCTCGGCGCACGTAGCGCCTACGTTTCCAGCGCCTACAACGGTAATTTTCATCATTGGGAGGTATTAAAAAAGGGCCGCCAAAGCGACCCTTCAAAGGTAGTACCGAAACCCATCGACTTAAGCGTCGATGCGCGCGTAGCGCGCGTTTTTCTCGATGAATTCGCGGCGCGGCGGAACGTCGTCGCCCATGAGCATCGAGAAGATGCGGTCGGCCTCGGTGGCGTTGTCAATCGTCACCTGCTTCAGGGTGCGGGCCTCGGGGTTGAGCGTGGTTTCCCAAAGCTGCTCCGAGTTCATTTCACCCAGACCCTTGTAGCGCTGCACGGTCACGCCCGACTGCTCCTCGCCGCCGAGTTCGCGGGCGACTTGGTCGCGCTGCGTTTCGTTCCAGGCATACTGCGACTTTTGGCCCTTTTTCACCAAGTACAGCGGAGGCGAGGCAATGTAGACGTACCCGCGCTCCACGAGGTCCTTCATGTAGCGGAACAGGAAGGTCAGCACCAGCGTAGCGATGTGCGAACCGTCGACGTCGGCGTCGGCCATGATGATGATCTTGTGGTAGCGAAGCTTCTCGGTATTGAGGGCCTTGCTGTCTTCTTCGGTACCCAAGCTCACGCCCAGTGCGGTGAAGATGTTGCGGATTTCCTCGTTCTCGAAGATGCGGTGCTGCATCGCCTTCTCGACGTTCAAAATCTTACCGCGAAGCGGCAAGATGGCCTGAAAACGGCGGTCGCGACCCTGCTTGGCCGTACCCCCTGCCGAGTCGCCCTCGACGAGGAAGATTTCGCATTGGGCGGGATCGGTCTCGGAACAGTCGGCCAACTTGCCCGGCAGCGAATGCGAACCCAGCACGGTCTTGCGCTGGACCATTTCGCGCGCCTTGCGGGCGGCGATGCGGGCCTTGGCCGCCAGAACCACTTTAGAAACGATGGTGCGCGCCTCGTTGGGGTGCTCCTCGAGGTAGTTCGTGAGCATTTCGCCCACCAAGCGGTCGACGGCGCCCGAAACCTCGCTGTTGCCCAGCTTCGTCTTGGTTTGGCCCTCAAACTGCGGCTCCATCACCTTGACGCTGATCACCGCGGTAAGACCCTCACGAAAGTCGTCGCCGGCAACTTCAACTTTCTCTTTGGTCAAAATACCCGACTCGTCGGCGTACTTCTTCAGCGTGCGCGTCAGGGCCCGACGGAATCCCGCAAGGTGCGTTCCGCCCTCATGCGTGTTGATGTTGTTGACGTAGGAATGGATGTTCTCTGAGTACGAGGTGTTGTAGGTCATGGAAACTTCGACCGGAATGCCTTCGATCTCGCCCTCCATGTACATGGGTTCCGGAATCAGTTTTTCGCGGTTCTGGTCAATGAATTCCGTGAATTCCTTCAGTCCGCCCACACTGAAAAACTCCTCGGTGCGGAAGCTTCCGTCCTCTTGAATGTCGCGCTCGTCGGTGAGCTGGATGCGGATTCCGCGGTTCAGGTAGGCCAGCTCGCGAAGTCGCGCCGCCAGAATGTCGTACTGGTAGACGCTCTCGTAAAAGATGCTCGTGTCGGGCTGAAAGTGCACGATCGTACCGCGGTAGCTGGACGCGCCCACCTCTTTGACGTCGTACATCGGCTTGCCAATGCTGTACTCTTGCTGGTACTCTTTGCCGTCGCGGTGGACGTTGACGCGAAGGAGCGTCGAAAGGGCGTTCACACAGCTCACCCCCACCCCGTGGAGGCCGCCCGAGACCTTGTAGGAATCTTTGTCGAACTTACCTCCGGCGTGGAGCACCGTCATTACGACCTCGAGGGCCGAACGGCCTTCTTTGGCGTGCATGGCGACCGGAATGCCCCGGCCGTCGTCCTTCACCGTAATGCTGTTGCCCTCGTGGATGGTCACTTCGACCTTGGTCGCGTGGCCGGCCAACGCCTCGTCAATGGAGTTGTCGACGACCTCATAAACCAGGTGGTGGAGGCCTTTCTGGCCGACGTCACCGATGTACATCGCGGGGCGCTTGCGCACCGCCTCTAAACCTTCGAGGACCTGAATACTGTCCGCGCCGTACTGCTTGTTTTCGCTCATATTTCCAATAAAAAAGGACTACCTACAAAGATAGTCCTTGGCTTGAGCTAGGGAGTCCGAAGCGCGAAAAATTAGGCCCGTTTATCAACATTTTTTTCAACAAGACGCACGAACGGCAACCGATTGATATCCGGAGCCCTAAACGTTTAAAACTTGTAAACCAAGCCCAAATTTGCGCGAATCCCCTGTACCGGATAGCCCATCCACCATTCGGCGCGCTGGTTGAGCAGGTTGTCGATGCGAATGACCGCGTCGAGCTGGCTGTTGTAGCGGTACTGTGCTCCCAGGCGGACGTCGGCGAAGGCCGGCAAGTCGTAGGGCATCATCAGTCCGCTCAACGTGGTCCGGGGGCCGCGAAGCACGACCGCGCCGTCCAGGCGAATTTTCTCGCCAAAATTGGCCCGAGCCTGGGCACCTAACTCGTACTTGGGCAGGTGGTAGACCGGCTGGCCGCTGGAATCCTGAACGGCAAAGCGCAGGACGCCGTGGAGGCGCAGGTCCCAGACTTGCTTGAACTGGAAGGTGAGTTCGCCCGTAGGTTCTAGAGATGTGACTTTGACGTACTGCATGCCCACGCGGCCGCTGTCGTCGAGCACACCAAAGTCCACGTCGGGCCGCACCACCATCGGGTAGTTGTCCCAGGTGGCGAAGCGTCCGCCAAAACGGTAGCCCACAATGCGGCTCCAGCGGCCGGTGGCTCCGCCATATATGCTGCTGCTTCGCACGGCCTCGTAGGCCACCGTTTCGGAGAGGAACGGCACCGAACCCACACGGGCCCGCATGCCTTGGTTGTCGACGCTTCCGTCCATGCCCCCGTAGAGGTAGAGGACGTTGCGCACCAAGGGAACCTCGACGTGGATGACCGGCGGGAAGTACGGAAGGGTCTTCTGACCCGGACCGCCCGTAAAGATGAGGTTGAGCCCGAAGCGAAAGCGCACGCCCTTGATGCTGTCGGCCAGCGAAGGGCTGAATTGCCCGGCCCAAGCCACCTGCGAGCTGTCAGGGCGCGCGCTGCCGCTGAGCTGGTTGATGGAGAAGGTCAACGGGAGGTTGAGCACCAAATTTTGGACCGGCAGGGCCGATTCGAGGTGGGCCCGCGCTCCCGACTCTACCTGGCGACCGCCTTGGTCGATCCAGTGGTGGCCCGAAACGGAGGCGCTCCGAAAGACCTGGGTCTTGCGGTAGCGCGTGGCTTGGTAGCGGGCGCCAAATTGGTAGTTCTGGAGGTTTCGTCCGGGGGCTGCGGCGGCCGTGTCGGCGTCGTTGAATCCCGGGGTGTGGCGCTGCCCGTAGAAGGGAATGCGGTCCCATGCTCCGCCCGCCTCCACCCGAAGGCGTCCGCGGTTGAAAATGCGTTCGTAGTTGGCGTCGAGCGCGGATTCCGCCCACATGGCCCGGTCGAAGACCATGTAGTCTTTGGCGAAGCCTCCGCGCGTGGAACGGTGCACGCCGCGAACCGACCAGAGGTGGTCGACGCTGCGCACGCTGCCCAAAGCCGCCTCGGCCTCGAGCGAACCGTAGTTGCCGGCCGAAAGCGAAACGTAGCGCGACGGCAGTCGGTCGAGCTTGGTCTTCGTGATTTTAACGGGCGGGATGAGCTCCATGACGGGTTCCACACCGATGACTTGCGGGCGAACCGTAATACGCACGGGCAGCTTTTGAATGCTCGTGTCGGACAAACTGGGCTGGCCTGAAATTTTGACGGCCTCCGCCACCCGAGCGCGGTACTTGTCGGTCACCGAAACTTCAACCTGACCCACCTGGGCCTGCGCGCTCCATGCCCCGAGGGCCAAGGCGAGAAATAAACCGTGTTTCATGCTACTGCGCATCTTGAGTTTGGGGGGCGTTGGAAGGAAGTTGGGCGGCGTTGAATTCCGCGAGGAGGGCCTGCGCTTGCTTGACGAGCTCGTCAGAGGGGTGCTCCGAAATGACAAAGTCGAGTGTGTAGCGGGCCTGGAATCCGTCGTTCAGGCTGGCGTAGTTGCGGGCCAGGACGAGCAGAGCCTTGTAGCGCCACTCCGCTTGACCGGGGAAGTTGTCGAGCAGGCCAAAAACGACCTCGTTGGAGCCCGCAAATTGGCCGCGAAGGCGCAGTATTTCGGCGTGGGCGTAGGTGGCCTCGGCCTGCACTGCGGCCGTTCCCTCGGCTGCGGCCTGAAGGGCGGCGGACTGCCACAGACCCAGGCGGTTGCTGTCGGCGGGCGCGGCGCGGTACTGCGCTTCAAGCACCCTCAGTCGCGTGGCCAGGGCCTCGCTGCGGTCTTCGGGCGTTTGGCGCTGGTCGGCGATGATGCCTTCGGCGTAAGTCAGCGCCACGTCCGACGCACCTTCGGCGTAGTGCGCCCGCATCATGCTGCGGTTGGCTTCGCTGCGCAGGCTGGCGTCCTCAGCCAGGGCCAGTAGGCGTTCCGAGTAGCTTTTGGTCTCCCGCCAGTCCTTGCGCGCCTCGGCGTCGCGGAGCAGCCATTTGTAGGCGGGAACCGTGTTGGCATGGACGGCACCCCGAACGACGTTGCGGTAGTACGGCAGTGCCTGGGCCATTTGGCCGGTCAGGCGGGCCGACTCAGCGGCCTGAAACTGGGCTTCGGGGGCAAAGTAGCCGTCGGGGAAGCGCTTGAGGTACTTGCCAAAGGCGTCGAGGGCGGGAGCGAACTGCGACTGGGCGTACTTGTCGTAGGCCGACATGTAGGCCACCGAGTCCAATTCGCTGGCGCGGATGCCCGAAGAAGGCATGCCCTGCACCCATTCGAGGTAGTCGTCAATCCGGTTGGCGTCGTCGTACACCGAACGCGCCACCGAAACGGCCTCGCGCGCCTCAGCCGTACCGGGGTAGTCGCGCACCACGGCCTGGAACGAGGTGATGGCCTCGTTGAGTCGGTTGTCGTTGCGGCGCGCGAGCGCGATGTTCAGGGCGGCGCGGCGCGCCTTTTCGGTATTGGGTTTGCGCCGCACGTAGCTCGCAAAAGCCTCTTCGGCTTCGGCGTTGCGGCCCAGGCGCAGCAGCGTTTGGGCGCGCTCGTACAGGGCGTCGTCGGCACGGAGCGAGGCGCTCTTCTCGATTCTCGCGAGCTGCTCGATCTTGCCCGCGTTGTCGCCGAGGAGTCCGCGGCACAAAGCCTGCTGGAAGGCCGCGTAGTCTGCGTCGGAACTCGTTCCCTTGGCGATTTTCGCGTAGTAGTCGCGGGCCAGCGCGTGGCGCCCGAGCAAGAAGTACAGGTCGGCAATGCGCAGTTCGGCGTCCTCGCGGCGGCGGTCGTTTTTCGGAGCGTCCTCCAGAAAGACCCTGAAACTGGCCGCGGCCTCCTCGAGGCGGTCGAGGCGGTACAACGTGTAGGCCTTATTGTACTGTGCCGCCGGCCGCTCGGTCAGATTGAAGCTGCCCGGCGTCTTCAGAAATTTCTCGGTTTGGTCGAGCGCCTCGCGGTAGTCGCCTTGGCGGAAGGCCATTTCGCCCTTCCAGAAGTGGGCCAACGCCGTGTAGCCCCGATCGAGCGGATAGCTGAGCGACTGGTCGAGCAGCTCGTTGGCCTTTTCCCACTGCGACGCCTGGTACAGCTCCACGGCCCTGAAGTAGGCGACCTTTTGGTAGGCCTCGCGCATCGCCGACGACGCCATTCCGGTCTGGACAATGGCTTCCAGTGCGCGGCCGTAGTCCCGCGAGGTCAGGTACAGATTGGCCAAGAATTCGTTGGCTTCGCGGCGGTGCTCGGTGCGCGGAAACTCGCGCAAAAACTGATTGAACACCTGAATGGCGTCGCCAAAGGGGCTGGCGCTTCGGTAGGTCAACTTGGCGTACTGGTAGGCTGCCTGCTCGCGGGTCGACTCGTCGGCCTTGCTCTGCCAGACGGCGCGAAAGGCCGTTTGGGCCTCCTCCCAGCGCTCGAGCCGGGCGTAGCTGTCGCCGAGCATCAACCGCGACTGAAGCACCCAGTCGGCGTTGCTCTCGCTCGGCAGTTGGTTGAAGGCCTTGATGGCGCCCTCGTAGTCTTGCGTCTGGTAGGCGCACACTCCGGTTTGGTAGGCGATTTCGGGCGAGGATTTTCCGCCCTGAGCGAGGTTGAAGGCGAAGTAGGACTTCGCGTCGGCGTAGCGCTTCTTGCGGAACATGCTCTGACCAATCAGCAGCGCGATTTCGGGAGCGCGCTTGGCCGAAGCTTGCTTCATCAGCGTTTCGCCGAGCGCCAGCAGCTCGTCGTCTTTGCCCTGGCGGGCATAAATCTGCGCCAAGTAGTAGGGCACGACGGGGCCAAACTCGGGATGCTGCTGCAGCGGCTCGAGGTTTTCGAGGGCCGTTTGGTCCGCTTTTTCGAGGTAGGCTATGTGTCCGTAGTAGTACTGAGCCGTTTTGGCCACCGCCGACTTGGACTTTTTGGCCTCCGCCAGTTCGGCCTTGGCCAAATCAAATTCGTTCAAAAGAAAGTGCGCATAACCGAGCTTGAACTGGACTTCAGCCCGCAGGTTGCGCGCCAAATCCACTCCGTCGAGTTGGCGCAGCCAGCGCTTGGCCTCTTGGTAGCGCCGGCGGTTGAAGGCCTGTTCGGCGGCCTCGAGGACGAGGTCAATGCGGCGCGAAGACGAAGGGTAGGTCTGCAAAAACGCTTCCGCGTAGTCTTCGGCATCGCGGTGCAGCAGGCGGATCGCGCAGAGGGCCTGGTAGTACATTGACTGCTCCGACCAATCGCTCGACTCGGGAACCATGGTGCGCACTTGACCAAAGTACTCGTAGGCCGAACTGTAGAGCGCCCGGTCAAATCGCGCGCGGGCTTCGGCAAAAAGGGCTTCGGGTTGCTGGCCCGTGATCGGCTGCTGGGCAAACAGGCGTGCGCTGAACAGAAGCGCGGCAAAAAACAGAATCCTCATGTTGTTCAAAAGTACATCGTGCTTTTGGTTCGGCTCTCGTTACTTTGCAGAAACTGTGCCCATGGAAAAATCTCCCGTTTTATCGCTGCGCAACGCCAGCATCCTGCAAGGCAGCCACCGCGTCTTGACCGACGTCAACCTCGAGGTCGCCGCGGGAGAGTTCATTTATGTGATCGGCGCCACCGGTTCGGGCAAGTCCTCGCTGCTGAAAACGTTGTACGCGGACCTTCCGCTCGAATCGGGCGAAGGGCGCATTGTGGGCTACGACCTGCGCAACCTTCAGGAGCGCGACATCCCCTACCTCCGCCGCCAACTGGGCATCGTGTTTCAGGACTTTCAGCTGCTGATGGACCGCAGCGTGCGCGACAACCTGGACTTTGTCCTGCGCGCCACGGGCCAGATGAACCGCAGCGAAAACGACGACCGCATCGACAACGTCCTTCGCCGCGTGGGCATGCCCACCAAGGGGCACAAAATGCCCCATCAGCTTTCGGGCGGAGAACAGCAGCGCGTATCAATTGCCCGCGCCTTGCTCAACGACCCTCCCCTGATTTTGGCCGACGAGCCCACGGGCAACCTCGACCCGCACATGTCTGAGGAGCTGATGCACCTGCTCGAAGAAATCCGCGCCAGCGGCCGCAGCATTTTGATGGCCACCCACGACTATGCGCTGCTGCTGAAGTTTCCGCACGCCACCTACCGCTGCACCAACGGAACGCTCGCGTCGACGGTACAACGCACCCTTTAAACCTGGGTTGGCGCGGACCGAAACCGCGCGGCCACTTCGCGAGCGCGCGCCACATGTTCGGGCGTCCACGGGCTTTGCTGTGCGCTCCGAATCGCGGCATAGGCCTCGTCCCACGTGCGGTACGTGACCACCCGGTCGCCCAAGTCAAGTCCCTGAACCGCAAATTCGTGGGCGACAATATGGCGACCCTGGAGCAGGGCCTGGATCAGCTTGAACTTAATTCCCAGCGCGTGTTCCGCGTGGACCACAACCACCTGGGCCTTGGCGTACAGGGCGTCGAGCGCTTCGTCGCTCGGTCGGTCGACGTAGTGGGGCGTGCCTTCAGGGGCGTTATGGCCGGCCAAGCACAAGCCTTCGAGTGGAGGCAGCGCCGCAAGCAGGCCGTTGAGGGCGGCGGCGTTCTCTTCGACGCTGAACTTGCCCACCGCGAGGACGAGCGGCTCGGTCGCCGGATGCTGCGGAACGCGCTCCAAAAACGGGTGGTGCGGCGGAACCCAGTGCGCCCGAGATCGGGGGCTTAGGGCATTCCATGCGTCGGCGTCGGCGGGCGTAATCGCCGCAACGGGCCCCACCCACGCCGCGGCCAGGTGGCGCTCCCACCGCGACAGGGCCCAGGCCTCCGCCCGGTAGTACGCCCGCTTGAGTCCGCGCGCATGGCGGGCCAAACTGGCGTAGTAGGCCGATTCAGGGTTGTGCAGGCGAAGCACGCCGTCACGCGACAGGCCGCTGCAGTGCAGACCGTGGTAAGTCAGGGTTCCGCGCTGAACCTGCGCTTGGTGCCGAGCGATGCGGGTCTGGCGGCTCTGCACGATCCACGGGAGCAGGTTGAGCGGAAGGCGACGTCGCCTGAGCACGTTGACCTGAACCTCATCAAACGCAAGGGGCTGCGCGAGCGGACCTCGGGTAAAGGCGTGCAGCACCACCTGCTCGCCCCGGTCGACCGCGTGGCGAAGCTGCCCCAATACTTCCAAGGTGCCTCCGTAGCGGGGCGGCTCCAGGCGGTCCATGCTCCAAATATGGTGGGTGGCGCGGCCCACGAGCCGATCGATCAGGCGGTGCCAAACTCGGGCCTCTTCGCCCCAGTGGTAGCGGTGGGCGGCACGGCGGGCGGCGCGGCTCGCGGAGGCGTACGCCTCGGGCTCCATCAAACCCCGGGCGGCCGCCGCAATGGCGTCGGGGGTCACCGCGTCGAGGACGCATCCGGCTTCGGTCGCTCGGAGCACCCGGGCCACCTCGACCAGGTCGCTGGCCACCACGGGAAGTCCCGCCTGGAAGTAGTCAAAGAGCTTGTTGGGCAAACTCCATCGGTAGTTCTGCGACTTGGGCTTGTCCAGGCTGAATCCGAGGTCGGCGGCGGCGGTATAGCGCTGCAGCTCTTCACGCGGAACCCGGCCCACAAAGCGCACGTTGGAACGGCCCTGCGCGGCAACCTGTCGCTGAAGCTGGGGAATGGCGTCGCCGCTGCCCACCACCAGCAGTTCGACTTCGGGGCAGCGGATGGCGGCCTCCACGAGTTCTTCGGCGCCTCGGTCGACGTTGATTCCCGCACCTTGAAGAATCCACAGCACTCGGTCTACGGGGAGCCCCAGTTCCGCGCGAAGGGCTCGCTTGCGGTCGTCCGACCCCGGCCATTCGCCGTCGGCATCCCACGGAAGTTCGGCAGCGAGCGGCACGTTGCGCACGACGTCCCAGGTCGAGCCGTACTCGCGGGCGTACTGGTCGGCGATGCTCTGGTTGACGGTCACCCGAAAATCGGTGCGCGGAATTCCGTAGCGCTCCACTCCGCGCCAAAGGCGCTGCACCCAAGGGCGCGATTCGAGCTCTGGGGCACCCAAAAAGTACTCGTGGCTGTCGTAGACGAGCGGCTTGGCGCGCCGCATGGCCCACCAGGCATTGGGCGCCAAGGTGTCGAGGTCGTTGGCGAGGTAGACGTCGGGGCGAAGCCGCTGGAGCGCGAACCACAACCGAACCTGGTATTCGAGGTAGAACAAGGGGCCGCGGTTCACCCAGCAGCGCACGCGCTGCGTCTCGTAGGGGCGATTCAGGGGTGCCGGATTGGGGTAGGTTCGGCCGACCGCCACGACCCGGTATCCGCGCTCGGCCCACAGCGTCGCCGTGCGGTGCACCCGCTGGTCGCTGTGCAGGTCGTTGATCACGCTTATGACTACCGTGGGCTGCATGCAGCGAAGGTAGCGCAGGCATCTTTTGAACGAACTTTGCGGGCATGACGAGGGACCCCCGCCACCTCAAGATTTCGGACTTCGACTACCCGTTGCCGGACGGCCGCATTGCGATGGAGCCCAGCACCCCGCGCGACGCCGCAAAATTGCTTGTGTGGGACCGCGGGGCGGTCCAGGACCTCGGGATTCGGCAGGCGCCCGACGTCGTGGCGACGTGGGGACCCTACCGCCTGGTGGTCAACGAGGCGCGGGTGGTTCCGGCGCGAATCTTTATGCCCCGACCGAGCGGAGAAGGGCACTTCGAACTCTTTTACCTCGACGCCGAGGGCCTTTCGGTGGAACAGGCCATGGCCGAAACCGCTTCGCTTCAGGCGTGGTGCAAAGTCCGCCCGAGCAAAAAGTGGAAAGACGGCGTCGATCTGGTGCACGAATGCGGGCTGACCGCGTCGCGTCGGGCCCAACGCGACGGGGAGTCTTTAGTGGAGTTTCGGTGGTCGACGGGGCAAACCTGGGCACAAATCTTGGGCGAAGTAGGGCGAATTCCGCTCCCCCCCTACCTGCGCCGCGCCGACACCGAAGCCGACCGCGACCGCTACCAGTCGGTGTTTGCCCGACACGAAGGGTCGGTGGCCGCCCCCACCGCAAGCCTGCACTGGACCGCTGAGCTCATGGACCGTTGGCGCGAAGTATGTTCCGACACGCAGGCCGTCACGCTGCACGTCGGAGCCGGAACCTTTCAACCCGTCAGCGCCGATGCGGTGGGCGACCACCCCATGCACGCCGAAGAAGTGGTGATCGCCCGATCCGCGGTCGAAGCGCTGGCCGACGGGTTGCCCGTTCTGGCCATGGGCACCACGGCCGCCCGCACCCTGGAGTCGCTGTACTGGTGGGCCCTCGAATGGCAGCGGAGCGGAAGCATGCCCTCCTACGTAGACCAGTGGGCTCCGTATTCCGAGTTTCTGGTTGCTGGTTTCTCGCCGCAGAGCGCGGAGTTGCCGGCTTGCGGTTCCTCGCGGCACGGCGAAGGTGAAGTGCCCAGGGATGCGCTGGCACCCGAGGTTGTCGCGCTCTTGGCCTGGGCAGCCCAAAAGCTGAAGGAAGAGGGCCACGAAGTGGTTTCGTTCCGCACCGCTTTGCTAATCGCCCCGGGTTATTCGTTCCGCATAGTTCATGCGTTGATCACGAATTTTCACCAGCCCCAATCCACGCTTTTGCTGCTGATTGCGGCCGGGCTCGGACCCGCATGGCGCGGGATTTACGAGCACGCCCTGGCGAACGGGTACCGGTTTTTAAGCTACGGCGACGCGAATTTGTACCGTTTTTAAGCGAGTAGCTCGGCTGGCGGGTGCAGCTTGCCGTCGTGAATGGCATTAGGTGTGGCGCGCTGGCGCTTGGGGTGGCGGCGGCGTGCGCGTTCGGAGCTTTCGGGCGCGCGGAGGGGTTAGCGCTGCGTCGGGGGTTCGCGGCGCGGGCCGCTCCTGGGGAGGACACGATGCTGTTCCTGTGGTGGAATCTTCAAAATCTTATGGATACGCTGCCCGATTCGGGGCCCCGGGATGTGGATTTTGTTCCCGAAGGCCGGTACCGCTGGAATTCACCGAGGTACTACGCGAAGCTGTACGCGGTGGGCCGCGGCCTCGCCGCGGCGGCGGGCGGCCAGGTTCCCGACGCGATTGGAGTGTGCGAGGTAGAAAACGCCGAGGTGCTCGACGACCTGGAGCGGCGGTGGCCGCCCGAATGGCGCCTGTGGCGCCTGCACCGCGACAGCCCCGACGGACGCGGCATCGACGTGGCCCTGTGGTACAACCCCGAGCGCCTTCGGGTGGACTCGGTGGCCTGGATCCATCCGCCCGACAGCCGCCCCACCCGCGAAGCCCTTTGGGTGCGCTGGACCACGTCGGAAGGCCAAAGCCTGACCTGGCTTTGGGTTCACCTGCCGTCGCAGCGAGCTCCGTCGCCCGACGCACGGGCCGTGGCCCTAAAGGGCATCATGGCTTCCCTCGAGGTCCCGCCCGACGGACTGGCCGGCGACTTGAACGAAGGGAGCTCCGGACCCCTGGGCCGCTACCTGCGCAGCGCGGGCATGGAGCCCGCGCCCTGGTCGGGCCCCGCGGGCACCTATGCCTACCGGGGGCGGCTCGAGGCCCTTGACGGCGTGTGGACGACGACGGGGCGCGGCCTGGTGCTGCGCGGAACGGCGGTGCCCTTTGGCCTGAAAAAGTCCGCGACCCACGGCTACCGGGTGCGGGGAACCTTTGAGGGCACGAAGTACGTCGGAGGCGCATCGGACCACCTCCCCGTCCGCGTTTTGGTCCATAGAAACTAAAAAGCGCGTATTTTAGCAACCTATTGGGCTTAACCCAAAGACCATTTATGAAACACCTTGCTACCGCCAGCCTTGCTGTGCTTGCCCTGGCTTCTTGCCAACCCCAAGATCCCGATCCGCTTCCTGAAGTGTACATCACCGATTCGCTTACGGTGAGTCCGAAGCAAAAAGTACTGGTGATCGAAACCACCGGAACGTGGTGCCAGTACTGCCCCAACGGTGCGCAGTCCATGCTGATGGCGATCAACACGTTCAACGACACGGTCAACCACGAAGCGCTGGTGATTCCGTTTGCCTCGCACACGGGAGACCCCTTCGAGTCCTCGGTGCAGACGGCCCTGAACACGGCGTTCCCGACGACGGGCGTACCCAATTTTTACGTACAAAACGTCGACGCCGGCCAAGACATTATGGGTCCCATCGCTGGGGCTCTGGCCAACGAGCCCAAAGTTGGCGTGTCGCACGCGTGGCTGATGAACGCCACCAACGACACCATTTACGTGTACCCCAAGGTGCAGTTTTTTGAGGATAGCAAAGACGCACAGTACTACGTGCAGTCGTACGTGCTGGTTACCAACATCGACGCCAAGGAGTACAATGCAGGCGGACCGGTGATCAACCTGAACCAGGTGTCTTCAGTGCCCATCGTAACCACGGGTTCGGGCGCCGTGCCCAGCAAGTGGACGGGCCAGGCAGATCCGCTAACCAAGAAGGTGGCCGGCGACATTTACCAGCACGACCACGTGCCGATGACCTCTGGCCTGACGCCGAATGCCTACGGAGTGGAGCTGGACTCCATCAACCCGCTGGGCAACGACTTCTTTGAAGGAGACATTTTTGGTTCGAAGTTCACGCCGATCGTGATCAAGATTCCGTTGAATAAGGACATTCAGATGCAGGCGGTCCGCCAGCTTATTCCCAACGTCAAGCTCGAAGTGGCTACGCTGCTGTGGGCTCCGCGCCAAGACGGCGAGCCGGGAGTACTGTTCGTGAACGGCCACATCGACCACAAGTAACGGTACCCGCACTGCGGACGAAGCCGGCCTCAGGGCCGGCTTTTTTTATGCGTGATGAGCTGGGGATTCGGGGGCGAGGCGGAGGCGAAGAATCAGGTCGGTCTGCGCGTCGCTTCCGAGCATGAACACATGGCTGCCCACGGATTCAAATCCGAATTTGGCATAGAACTTCAGGGCCCGTTCGTTGCGTTCCCACACGCCCAGCCAAAGTTCTGAGGCCGACCGCGCCCGAGCCCAGTCCAGGGCCCACTCGAGCAACTGAGCGCCCAAACCCAATCCCTGCGCCTCGCGCAGCACGTAAATGCGCTCGAGCTCGACCGCACGAGGGCCGCGATCCTCAGTCTGGGCCTTGCCCGTATTGAGCTTGAGGTACCCCAGAGGACTGCCCGCGCGTTCGGCAAAGGCAAAGAGGGACTCGGGCTGTTCCAGTTCGGCTTGAAGCTGGGCGGCGCTCAGGCGCTCCTCAAGGTAGGCCTCGAGGTCTTCGCGGCTGTTCTGCTCCGCAAAGGTCTCCCGAAACGTGCACCGACTCAGCTGCTGCAGCGCAGCTAGGTCGCTCAGGCCGAGCACGCGAACTTCGATTTCGGCCATCAAGCGGTTATTTTCCGCGTCGGGCGCGGCGGTTGCCCGCTTCTTTGTTGGCCTCGAGCATCTCGTTCATCTTCTTTGCGAAGCGCGACTGCGAGCCGCCCTTGGCTTTGGTTTCGTCGATTTGGGCGCGGATGGCCTTTTCGTCGATCACAAATTCTTTGATCACCCACTGCTGGCCAAAGGTCAGCACGTTGGAAATAAAGTAGTAGTACGACAGACCCGACGAGTAGTTATTGAACCACACGAGCAGCATGAAAGGCATAAGGTACTGAATGATCATCATCTGCTGCTGCATCATGCTGTTGCCCGAAGTCGGCGTCATGGAGTTGTTGAACTTCGTGTACAGGAAGGTCGAAACGGCCATCAGCAAGGTGAAGAGCGACACGTGGGCCCCGTAGAACGGAATTTCGAACGGCAGGCTCAAAATGCTGTCGTAGCTCGACAGGTCGTCGGCCCACAGGAAGGCCTGCTGGCGCAGCTCGATCGAAACCGGGAAAAAGCGGAACATCGCAATCAGAATCGGCAGCGAGAGCAGCTGCGGAATGCAGCCGCCGAGCGGATTGACGCCCGCCTTTTGGTACAGCGCCATCGTCTCTTGCTGCTTCTTGGCGGGGTCGGCGTCTTTGAACTTCTCGTTCAGCTCGTCCATCTCCGGCTTGAGCACCCGCATCTTGGCCATGCTCTTGTAGCTCGAAAAAGTCAAGGGCGAAAGGGCCAACTTGATGAGCGCCGCCATGAGCAAAATGATGATGCCGTAGTTGAGTCCGTAGCCGTCGAGCCAGTTGAACAGCGGAGACACCACAAACTTGCCGATCCAACCAAAAATGCCCCAGCCAAAGGGAATCACTTCGTCCAAATGAAGGTCAAAGGCCTTGAGCGTCTGGTAGTGGTTGGGGCCGTGGTACCAAATTCCTTGGGCAGATACCGAGCCGTTTTCGGCAGCCAGGGTGAGCTTCGACGTGAAGTTCAGCGTATGGGCGGTGTCGGCGGCGACGCGAATCTGCATGTCGGCCTTGGCAAAACCTTGGTCGGCCTGCAGGATGCTGCTGAAGTACTGCTGCTTGTGCGCCACCCAGCCCAGGTTTTCGGCTGACTCGTCGTCGTCGCGTCCGTCGCTGAGGCTGCTGCGCTCTTCTTCATCGTTCTCGAAGTAGTAGGTGCTCGAGTTCGTGGTTTCGTTCGTTTGGCTCTTTTCGTGGCGAATTCCTTGCTGCTTCCAGGTCAACGTGAGGTCCGAAGCACTGGGGGTTTCGAGCGCCCAACGAAGGCCGTAGCCCTCAGCAGGAAGTTCGTAGGTCCAGGTAGTGCCTTGGTCGTTCCTCAACTGAAGCTTTGAGCCGTTCTGGCTCGCAATCATGGCATCGCTGGGTACTCCTTCCAGGACTTGGTTGCCGTCGACTACGCGAAGCGGCTTGCCTTGCCAGTCCAAGTATTCTTTGAGTTCGACGTACTTGATTTGGGCGCCGCGGTTGCTGATGACGTAGCGCACTTGGGCGTTTTCAAGGACGAATTCCTGCTCGGGGGCGAGGGTGTCGGCAGCATTGGCGAGCGTGTCAGCTGAAGAAGGGGTTTGCGCGGCTGGTGTCGAGGTCGTTGCTGCGGCCGTGGCCTTGGGTTTGGCGGCAGGCTCCAGGGTGCTGGCCCAGTAGGAGGTTCCGAGCAAAATGGCTCCAATGAGGGCAAAACCAATCAGCTGATTGCGATCCAAAAACGGACGTTGTTCCATGATTTAGGCGTGTGCGTGCTGAAGCGCAGCCTCGACAAACGAGGTGAACAGCGGGTGCGGCGCTTCGACAGTGGAGCGGTACTCCGGGTGAAACTGAACCCCGACGAACCAGGGATGCGAAGGAAGGGTAACGATCTCCACGAGGTCGTTTTGCGGATTCACGCCAACGGGCTGAAGGCCAGCCTCGGCCAGCTGGGCACGAAAGGCGTTGTTGAACTCGTAGCGGTGGCGGTGGCGTTCCGAAATCAGCGTGCTGCCGTAGAGCTGGGCCAGTTTGCTGCCGGGCTCGAGCGCGCAGTCGCAGGCGCCGAGGCGCATGGTTCCGCCCTTGTCGGTAATGTCTTTTTGGCCGGCCATGAGGTCGATGACGGCGTAGGGCGTTTCGGGGTCCACTTCGCTGGAATTGGCTCCGCTCAGGCCCAGGACGTTGCGGGCGTACTCAATCACCGAAGCCTGCATGCCAAAGCAAATTCCGAGGAAGGGAATTCCGTGCTCGCGCGCGATGCGGACCGCCTCGATTTTACCCTCAAATCCGCGGGCGCCAAAACCGGGGGCCACCAGCACGCCGTGCAGGCCCTCGAGGTGCGCGGCGGCGTTTTCAGGGGTGAGCTCTTCGGAGTGGATCCACTCGATCTGCACTTTGGCGCGGTGCTCCGTTCCGGCGTGAATCAGGGCTTCGCTGATGGACTTGTACGAGTCCTTGAGTTCGACGTACTTGCCGATGAGGCCAATCCGCACTTCGCGCTCGGGGTTGAGGAGGTTGGCTACGAAGGACTCCCACTTTTTGAGTTCGGGCTTCCCTTCTGCCGAAAGTCCGAGCTTGCGAAGGACCACCTGATCCATGGCTTGGTCGCGGAGGAGCATCGGCACCTCATAAATGGTGCGCGCATCAAGCGATTCAATGACCGCGTCGGGGGTAACGTTGCAGAACAGCGCAAGTTTGCGGCGCACGTCTTCTCCGAGGCTGTGCTCGGCGCGGCACACGAGGACGTCGGGCTGCACGCCGGACTCCTGGAGCATCTTGACGGAGTGCTGGGTGGGCTTGGTCTTGAGTTCGCCGGTGGCCCGCAGGTAGGGAACCAAGGTCAGGTGGACGCTGACGCAGCGCGAACCCAGTTCCCAGCGAAGCTGGCGGACCGCTTCAATAAACGGAAGGGCTTCGATGTCGCCGACGGTTCCGCCGATTTCGGTGATCACGATTTCGTAGCGGCCGTCTTCGCCGAGCAGCAGCATGCGGCGCTTGATTTCGTCGGTGATGTGCGGAATAATCTGCACCGTCTTGCCCAAGTAGTCGCCTCGGCGCTCCTTGTCGATGACGTGCTGGTAGATGCGTCCGGTCGTCACGTTGTTGGCCTGCGACGTCGGTCGGTTCAGGTAGCGCTCGTAGTGGCCGAGGTCCAAATCCGTTTCGGCTCCGTCGTCGGTCACGTAGCACTCGCCGTGCTCGTAGGGGTTGAGGGTACCTGGGTCGATGTTCAGGTAGGGGTCAAACTTCTGGATGGTCACCGAAAACCCGCGGGCCTGCAGGAGTTTGGCGAGGGACGAAGCGACGATGCCCTTGCCCAACGACGAGGTTACGCCACCGGTGACGAAAATGTATTTAGCCTGATTTGCCATGCGCTGCGAGGTTCGCGCAAAGTTAGGGCATTAGAAGGCGTAGCTCAGCAAGAGCGTGGGCATAATTGGCAGCTGGTTGACGCGCTGCGCCTTAGGCGTGTCGTAGTAGAAGATATTGCGGCGGTTGTAGACGTTGGTCACCGCAAACGAGGCCTCCAAATGCTGCTTTTCTCCAAGGTCCCACGCCTTTTTGGCCGTCACGTCGAGGCGGTGGTAGTCGGGCAGGCGGTGGCTGTTGAGGTCGCCGTACAAAATTCCCATTTGGCCGTTCCGCGTCGGGAAGGGGTAGTCGATCCAGGGGCTGCCGTCGGGGTTGGTAAACGGAAGCTGCTCGTAGTAGCCTTTGATCGGGGTAAAGGGAAACCCGCTGCCAAAGTTCCAGCGCACGTTGAGCTCGAGGTCCTTTGGGAGCTTGCGCGCCAGGACCAAATTGACGTTGTGGCGGCGGTCGTAGAAGGGGTTGTATTCCTGCAGTCCGTCAAAGCGCGTGCTCTTGCCCAGGGAGTACACGCCCCAGAAGTACCAGCTCTTGTCTTCGTAGGTAACCAAGGCGTCGATGCCTCGGGCGAGTCCGCGCTCCACCATAAAGTCCTTGCGCAGGCGCTCCGGCTGGTTGGCGTACTGCTCGTTGTCGTCGTACAGCTTGTAGCGGTTGACGTTGGTGATCATGTTGAAGCGCTTCACGTAGGCCTCCAGCTCGACGTTCCATTTGGGGGCGGGGTTGAATTCGACGCCCAGCACCAAGTGGTCGGCCGTTTGCAGTCGGCCGGTCACGGGTTCGCTTCCGATGCTGCTGGGCAAGTCGATGCCTCCGCCGCTCAAAAAGCCATAAAACAAGTTGACCACGTCGCGGTCGGAATTGGCCGCGATCAGGTTCTGCGAGTAGCGCCCGCCCGAAAACTTAAACCGCACGTTTTCAGACGCATTGAACTTGGCACCAAAGCGCGGCTCCACCCGCAAAATGCCCATGGTGGCGTAGTTGTGCAGGCGAATGCCCGGCTGAATCAGCCACCGGCCCTGCTGGCGCTTGTAGTCAAAGTACAGTCCGAGCTCGGTGGTGTTGTCTTCGTCCTGAAGGGTGCGGCCGACCGAGTTCGTGTACTGGTAGTCCGTGTAGTAGCCAATGAACTCGAGGCCGTACTTGAGTTCGTCGGCCTTGCGCAGCAGGTAGGTAAAGTCGAGTCCGCCGTTAAAGCCGTTGATGGTGGAATAGCGCGGACGGTTCTCGAGTTCGGTCGACGTGATGGTGTAGGCGCTTTGGGCGAGGTGGCCCTCCAAAATGGTGTTGGAAGCCGCGGGGACGACGGTGAAGTCGGTTCCGTAGCCGTAGGAATCCCAGGAAATGGATTTGTTGCCCGCGAAGCGCACCGCGTCGTTGAAGTTGAAACCGAAGACGTTGAACTTGTTTCCGCCGTTGGATTCGAGGGTGTACTTGCTGTAGATGTCGCGAAACTGAAACGGAAGGCCGCCGTATTCCGTGGCGACGTAGGGGTAAAAAATGGGCGCCGCCTTGTCGAGGAGCGACTGCTTGTACGAAACCAGCAAGGAACTCGGAGCGATTCCGTCTTTTTTGCGGCCGACGGGAATTTCGAGCAAGCCCTTGGCGAGGTAGGTCGAGGTCGCCACCTTGCCGGCAATGCGGTCGCGGCGGCCGGTGCGCGTGCGGATGTCCATTACCGAGGAGGTGCGTCCGCCGTATTCCGCGCCAAAACCCGCCGTGTAGACGTCGGCCGACTGCATGATGTCGGTCTCAAAAACCGAGAAAAACCCGATGCTGTGGAAGGGGTTGTAGAGAATCATTCCGTCGAGCTTGACCAGATTTTGGATGGGCGCGCCGCCGCGGATGTACAGCTGACCGCCCTGGTCGCCCGTGGTAATCACCCCGGGCATGACCTGGAGGGCCCGCACCAGGTCGGGTTCGCCGCCAATCGAAAACGTGACGATGGACTTGGGGTTGAGCTGGACGACCGCCGTGGAAACCTTGGTCTGCTTTTCTTGCTTGCGGGCGTCGACGGTGACGTCGTCGAGTTCGACGGTCGATTCCTTGAGGGCGATGCGGTTGAAGGAGTTTTTGTCGGCGACCACCTTGACGTCGAGGGTCTGGCTGCTGTAGCCGGCTCGCGAAACGCTTAGCTTGTAGGATCCGACCGGGATGGCGTTGATTTGGTAAAAGCCGTCGTTGTTGGTAAACGTTTCGTAGCGTTTGCCCCCGGCAGTCAGCGAAACCTGAACGAGGTTGAGCGGACTTTGGTCGGAGCCGTCGACCACGAGGCCCCGCAGGCCGCCCGTGGTTTGGGCGGACAATGGGGCCGCGCCCGCAAGGGCCAATAAAAGGACGAAAAGGGCGCTAGTACAGGATTTTAAACAAAAGTTCATCGAGAATGTCGGCATCACGTAGGTTGGGCGACCCCATTCCTTTGGCTTGGCGGTCGGCCTCGCGAAGATAACCCACGATGCGGGCCAAGCGGCCCCCCGAATAGTTTTGGGCCGCCCGCGCGATGTCGCGCAGCGCAAATTCCGACACCGCCAGCTGCGCCGAGGCCGTTTTGGGATTGGGATGCGCCCCCAAGCTCTGGTACACCAGCGCTTTGAAAAAGGTGCCGTAGAGGGTGGCGATGACCAGGATCAGCGGGCTCGACCGGCTGTGCTGCATCATGCTGCGGGCGATGCGGTAGCTGCGGTCGGCATCTTGGGCCACCAGCGCGCGGAGCAGTTCAAACTGATTGTATTCGCGGCTGGACCCCGTGTACTTCTCAACGGTAGCCGCCGTTACCTCGCCCCCTTCGCCGAGCACCACCGCGTACTTGCCCAGTTCCTGGTCGATGGCCGAGAGGTCGACGCCCAAGCTCTCCACGAGTACCGAGGCCGCTTTTTCGCTGATTTTGAGGGACCGTTGGCGGGCGAGTTCGGCCACCACCCCCGCGATTTGGTATTCGGGGACGCGGTCGAACTGGTGGTAGGAAAGCCCGGGCTTCAGGGCCTTGTAGAGCGCCTTGCGCTTGTCGAGGGCCTTGCCGGTCAAGCTGACCACCAGCACGGTTTGCGGCTGGGGCTGGGCCACATAGGCGGCGAGGTCCTCGAGGTTGCGCAGGTCCTGCGCCTCGCGCACCGCCACGACGGTGCGCTCCGCCATCATGGGGAAGCGCTTGGCCTCCGAAACCACGGCCCGGGCGTCGGTGTCGCGGCCGTACAGCACGCTTTGGTTGAAGGCCTGGTCGGCTTCGGGAAGGGCGCGCTGGAGCAGGGCATCGGTCGCCGCGTGCACCCAAAACGGCTCGTCGCCCGCAAACACATACACGGGCTCAAACGAACCTTGGTCCCAGGACGTAATCAGTTTTTGGAGCACCGACTGCATAGGGCAAACCTACGACCTCAACCCTCGTGGTGGTAGGGCTCGTTGCGCAAAATGCTGAAGGCTCGGTAGAGCTGTTCGGCAAAGAGCACCCGCACCAAGTCGTGCGGAAACGTCATGGCGCTCAGGGCCAGCTCAAACGACGCCCCGGCGCGAAACTCGGCATCAAAACCGTAGGCGTCGCCGACCGCAAAAATCAAGCGCTTCGGCCCGGCATTCATCCACTTTTGAAGTCGGTCCGCAAAGGCGACCGATGTCAAATGGGTTCCGCGCTCGTCGAGCAGCACGACCACATCTCCGGCCTTGACAAAGGACTTCTGGGCCGCGCGGTCGCGGACGGCTTCGACCCGAAAACGGGTGTAGTGGTTCAAGCGTTTGCCAAAGTCCGCAATTCCCTCTTTGGCATACTCCACCTGCGTGGACCCAACGACTAAAAGAATGATTTCCACCTGTGGCGTAAGTTTGGGTTCCGCCCCAAGCCCCTTTGGCTCGAGCCCCACAAAGATGAAGCCCCTGAGCGCATACCTCGACACCGCCGACCTTGACGCCCACATTCAGCGCAGCTTGCACGAAGATTTGGGCACTGGGCCGGGCGCGGGGGACCACTCTTCGAACGCCGCCCTGCCCGAGGGCGTGCAGGGCTGTGCCGAACTCAAGGCCAAGCAAGCCCTCTGCTTCGCCGGGCGCGACGTGGCCGACCGCGTGCTGCGCGCCGTCAGCCCCGACTTGAGCGCAACCTGGTTCGCGGCCGACGGCGACCTGCTGAATCCCGGCCAGGTGGCGGCCGAAGTCCGCGGCCCCTTGCGCGCCCTACTGGGCGCCGAACGCACCCTGCTCAACTACGTCCAGCGGCTCAGCGGCGTGGCCACCCAGACCCGGCGCTACGCCGACCAGATCGCCGACCTCCCGTGCGCCCTGCTCGACACCCGCAAAACCACGCCGGGCTGGCGCATGCTCGAAAAATGGGCGGTTCAGGTGGGCGGCGGGCGCAACCACCGCGTCGGCCTGCACGACATGGTCATGCTCAAAGACAACCACGTCGACCTGGCGGGGGGAATTAGCGAGGCCGTGCGCCGCACCGAAACCTACTTGGCCGAGCGCGGCCTCAAGCGTGCCGTCGAAGTGGAGTGCCGCAGCCTCGACGACGTGCGCGAAGCCCTGGCCCTTCCCGGCGTCGACCGCATCATGCTCGACAACTTTGCGCCCGACCAGTGCCGCGAGGCCGTGGCCCTCAACGCGGGCCAAAAGGAACTGGAGGCGAGCGGCGGAATCACCCTCGAAACCCTGCGCTCCTTTGCCGAAACCGGCGTCCACTTCATCTCGGTGGGCGCCCTCACCCACTCGGCTCCGGCGGTGGACCTTAATTTTAAGGCCCGAAGGATATAACCCCACGCCCCTCCGTGAACGCATCTGCCTTTTGGCGCGTACTCCGCACCACCGCCCAGAACTTGAGGCTTCCGCTCTTTGACGGCCTGAGCGCCTACGACGTCGCGGTATTTTTTGGCAAAGGCATCTACGAGGGCGCCGTAACCAGCCGGGCGGCGAGCATCAGCTTCAGCTTTTTTCTGGCGCTTTTTCCGGGCGTCATCTTTCTGTTCACCCTCATCCCCTTCATTCCCGTTGAGGGTTTTCAGTCGGAACTCTTCAAGCTCCTGCGCGACGTGCTGCCGCCCAACAGCTTTGACGCGGCCTACTCCACCATTACCGACATTTTGACCATCAAACGCGGCGACCTTTTGGGCTTGACCGTCGTCGCGGCCTTCTTTTTTGCCACCAACGGAACGCTGTCGCTCATTGGCAACTTCGGGCAGTCCGTCCACCGGCTCAACGTGCGCGGATTTTGGTCGCAGTACCTCGCCGCCTTCTTGCTGACCCTTGCGCTTTCGGTGCTCTTGATTTTGGGAATCACCGCCCTGACCTTGAGCGAAGTGTACGTGAGCGAGTGGCTGGGCGGCGAACTCGGTCCGTGGTTGGCCGCGGCCTGCCGCTGGATCGTGCTGCTTGGTCTGGTTCTGCTTTCCATCTCGCTGCTGTTTTACTTCGGACCCATGCGCTCCGCGCCCTGGCGTTTTGTGTCGCCCGGGGCCCTGCTCGCCACCCTGCTGGTTTGGCTCACCTCCTACCTCTTTGGCATTTACGTCACCGACTTCAGCCGGTACAACCAACTGTACGGGTCGATTGGCACCCTGATGATCATCCAACTCTGGATCTACGTCAACGCCATCGGACTCATCATTGGATTTGAACTCAACGCCTCGATGGCTGAAGCAAAAAATCGTTTACTTTCACGGTAATTAAAAAAACAAATACCATGAATCAACGATTTTTATACTTGGGCGCCGCCGTGCTGCTCAGTTTTTCAGCCTGGGCCCAAAAAGCCGACGACCTTTTGGGCGTGTGGTGGAATGCCGAGAAAGACGGACAAGTCGAAATTTATAAGGTCGGAACCGAGTACCGCGGACGCATTGTGTACGTGAAAAACAACACCAACCCCGACGGCACCAGCCCTAAAAAAGACAACCTCAACCCGGACGTGAAGCTGCGCAGCCGCGTGCTGCAGGGCACCACCATCTTGACGGGACTCAAGTGGGACGCCGACGATAAGGAATGGGCCGGCGGCCAGATTTACGACACCAAATCAGGCAACTCCTACGACTGCTACGCGCGCCTCAACAGCGACGGTTCGCTGTACTTCAAAGGCTACATGCTCGGAATGCGCTTTGTCGGCCGCTCCACCACGTGGACTCGGGTCAAGAAGTAGCCCCAATTTTAAGGTAGATTTCGTTGAGGCGGCTCCCCACCCGGGCCGCCTCAAATTTTGGGTAGTCGAGCGCGTCGGGCGCAACCCTCCAAGGCGAAGCCCAGCAGGCTTCGAGCGCGTCGGCTAAGGCCTCGGATCCCGGGGCGACCCGCCGTCCAAACGGCTCAGACAGCCAGGGTTGAAAGGCCGGAATGTCGGTGGCCACCACGGGGATTCCGCGGTGAAGGGCCTCGTACACCACCATCCCAAACGTCTCGTCGAGGGTCGGATGCGCCAGCACGTCGACCTCAAGGGACGACCAAGCTCCCGGCGCTCCGTGCCCCAACCACTGGGCCCGCACGCCGAGCTTCTCGGCGTAGGCGGTCAGCTCGGCCTGCCGCGGTCCGCCGCCGACGTGCACGTAGTTCCACTCCACTTCGGGGTGGCGCTGCGCCAGCAGGGCGAGGGCATCGAGGGTCCACTCGGTCTTTTTGATGAACCGGTTGAGGGGAATCAGCTGCGCGACGCTCAAGACCGTGAACCGGGCGGACTTCGCCGGGGTCGACGGCGGCGCGTAGGCAAAGCGCGACCAGTCCATCACGTTGGGGACCACTTCGACGGGCAGTCCGGGGAGCACCCCGCGCAGCTCCGCCCCCAGGTGGTCCGAAACGGGCAGCACGAAGCGGGCCTGACGCAGGGCCCGACGGCCCCAAAAGCCCCAAAATCGGGTTTGAAGTTTGGCTGGAGCCAGATTCCAGTGCTCGGTGTGCACCAAGGGCAAGCCCCAGTGCCGGGCGAGGGCGGCGGCCGTGATTCCGGCCGGCAAAAGGACTTGGCCGTGAATGAGCTGGGGACGCGGGGCTGGATAGCGCCAGGCCACGTAGGCCGCGGCGAGCCAAGGCAGGTGGTAGAGCAGCTTCCACCCGCGCCAGGTGACGCGGAGCACGTGTTCGCCGTGGGATCCGCGCTGCCACGAAACCCTGGGCATCCAGGCGCCGGTCAGTACGTCGAGGTGCAGCAGGTCGGCGTCGACGCCCGCCGCGCGGGCCGCCAACCACTGGGCGCGAATGAACGGCGAACGGTGCGGCGCCTCGTCCGACGGATACCAGTTGGTTACCCAGAGCACCCTCATCGCAGCAGGGAGCGGAGTTCCCGCGCAAAAAGGAGGACCACCGCCGCTGCGTTGGCCGCAAGCATGGCCGCCGACTGCAGCCAGATGCCGTCAACCGCCGAGGTGATGAACAGGTAATTGAGGGCGCCCCAGACCGGCAGTCCGAGCATTTTCAGCACGTTGTAGTTCATAGGGTAGCGCGACCGCGACACGAAGTGGACCGAAGCCACCTGGAGCAGCGCCACGGCACCCGAGGCCCATACGGCGCCCTCGGCGCCGTTCCGCGCGACCAGCACGGCGAGCACCGGCAGATAAACCGCCATGCTCAGGGCATAAAACCGCGGAAAAAGCTTGGTTTCTTTGAAGTAAAACAGCGGGGCGAGGTAGACGTTGAACATTCCGCGCAGCGAAAGGGACCAAAGCAACGGACCCACCCATAGGTAGGAGGCCGCAAACTCGGGGCGCGGCATCGCCAAGGGCAGCAGGCCGACCAGGCCGGCGTACAGCACGGGAATGACGAGAACCACGAGGGCCGTAAAGCTGTGGAGGTTGCGGTTGAGCACCTCGCGTCCGTCGAGGAATCCGCGCTCCTTGAACACCCGGTAAATGCGCGGAAGCACGGCGTTGAAAAGTCCGACCTGAATCAAGTCCAAGACCATGGCGAGCTTGACGGCAAAGTCAAAAAGGCCCACGGTTTCGGGCCCCAAGCTCCCCTGAAGCACGAACCGGTCGGCAAAGCGCAGCCCCCATCCGAGCAGGTTGTAGGCCACCATGGGGTAGAGCACGCGAACCCAGCCCACCGACTGGCTGCGGTCCCAGCGGATTCCAAAGCTGCGCAGCCAGAGAAGCAAGACGACGGCAGCGCTGAGGGCCAAGCCCAAGGTGCGGCCCCAGATCGGCGCGCGCAGCTGAAATCCGTCGAACCGAAAGGCCAGCAGGGTAGCCACCAGAACCAGCGAAAAATTGAGCACCGCCAGCCCCAAGTACGGGACCGGGCGCTGCTGGTTGATGAGCACGTTGCTGTAGGTCTTGAACAGGGCGTAGCACAGCGACGAGAGCACCGAAGCCACGGCGAGCTCGTTCCAGGGGAGCAGCGTCGATTCCGCAAACCACAGCGTGGCGAGCAGCGAAAGGCCCAGGGCGGCGAATCCGGTCTGAAGAATGAACCCGAACAGGGCCGACATGACCGCTCGAAGGGCTGCCGGCTGGTCGTGGTGCTCGACGTAGGTCACGCCGACTAAGGTGTCGACGCCAAAGTTGATCACGGTCTGGCCCAGCACATAGACGCCCGTGTAGAGCGCAAAAAGACCAAAATCGGCCGCCGGCATTTGGGTGTAGTACGGCAAGAGCACGAATCCCGAGAGCAGCGGGAGCATTCCGCCCAGCGTGAACGCCAGCGCCGCGCCCGACGTGCGAAGTAGTCCGTGCCTGGTAACCGCCATCGGTTGGCTAAGGTACAGCATTCGCCAAGGCCAAAAAGCGCGAAGATTTTTGGCGTAAACTTGCGGACTATGAACGAACTCTTTCGCAACGCCAGCCGCTCGTGGCTCTACCCGGTGCTCGCCGTGGTCGCCCTCAATTTTGCCTACTTCGCGCCCGTCGTGTTTCAGGGCAAGCAAATTCCGCAAGACGACATCAAATTAGGCCTTGCGAAGGGCAAAGAAATCGTGGACTACCGCGCCGCCACGGGCGAAGAACCGCTGTGGACCAACGCGATGTTCAGCGGCATGCCGACGTTCCAGATGTCGACGCTCTACCCCAACAACGTGCTGAGCTACGTCGACGCGGCCCTGCGCAAGCCCCTGGTGGAGCACAGCGGCGTCTACCTCATCGGGCTACTGATGCTCGGATTTTTTGCCCTCCTTCGCGCCGAAAAAGTGCAGCCCTGGCTGAGCGTAGCCGGTGCTTTGGCCTTTGGGTTTAGCGGATTTTTCATCATTTCGCTGGCCGCCGGCCACAACGCCAAAATCCACACCGCGGCCTACATGGCCCCTGTGATCCTGGGCATTTTGATGGTGTACCGCGGCCAACTTGCGGCCGGATTTGCCGTCACCGCCTTGGCCACCGGGCTCAACATCCACGCGAACCACTTCCAAATCACCTACTACACGGCGATTCCCGCGCTGGCGATTGCCGTCGCCTTTGGGGTTGAGCTCGCCCGCTCCGGCCAAGTGAAGGCTTGGGTGCTGCGCTCTGCTTTACTGCTCGGCGCGGCCGTCGTCGGCATCGGGCCCAACTTTGGCAACCTTTGGTCGACCTACGCCTACACCCAGGCGACGATGCGCGGCGGACATTCCGACCTGAGCCCCCTCCCCGACAGCACGGGCGCGGCCCCCGCAGCCAAGGCTGAGGGCCTCGATTTTGACTACGCCATGTCGTGGTCCTATGGGGTGACGGAGTCGCTCAACCTCTTCATCCCCAACCTCATGGGCGGCGGAGCCAAGCAGGACTACGAGGGCACCGAGACCTACGAAAACTTGGCCCGCGTCTTCCAGCAGCAGGGATTGGGCGGCGAACGCCTCAAAGAAACGGTGAACCAGTACGCCGGGTCCTTCCTGTACTGGGGCGACCAGAGCATGGTCAACGGCGCCTACTACCTCGGGGCGGTCGTGTTCTTTTTGTTTGTGCTGGGTGCGGTCACCGTGCGCGGCGCGACGCGCAACTGGGTGCTCGGCGCCCTGGCCGTCAGCCTGATCCTGGCCTGGGGGCGCAACGCGGAGTTCGTCAACCGCTTTTTGTTTGACCACCTGCCGCTGTACAACAAGTTCCGGGTGCCCTCGATGGCCCTGGTCGTGAGCTTTTTGGCCGTTCCTTACCTCGCCTTTGTCGGACTTCAGCAGTGGCTCACGGGCGAAGGCGATACTGCCCAAAAGCAGCGCTCGCTGTACCTGGCCGCCGGCATTTCGGGCGGAATTGCCGCGTTGGTCGCCCTCCTCGGGCCGGCGCTCTTCTCGCTTGAGGGGCTGAACGACGCCAACCTCGCCCAGCAGGGCTTCGACCTCTCGCTTTTGGAAACCGACCGCGCCAGCCTCATGCGCAGCTCGGCGTGGCGCAGCCTCATTCTCGTGGCCTTGGCCGCCGGAGTGCTTTGGCTTCAGCTCAAAGGCCGCCTCAAGCCCGCCGTGTTTGCCGGCGCCCTCATTGCCCTCGTGGCGGTGGACCAGTGGGGCTTCGACCGCGACCAGCTCGGAAGCGACGAATTCCAAACCGAGCGCGAATTCAAGTCGGCCTTCACTCCGACCCCGGCAGACGAATTCATCCTCAAAGACACCGACCTGCACTACCGCGTCTACAACACGACTTCGGGACTCACCAGCGACAGCTACACGTCCTACTTCCACAAGAGCGTGGGCGGCTACCACGGCGCCAAGCTCGCGCGCTACCAAGACCTGATCGAGCGCCAGCTTTCGCAGGGCAACATTGCAGCCTACAGCATGCTCAACACCAAGTGGGTCATCACGCAGGATCCCCAAACCGGAATCCTGCAGGCGCAGCCCAACATGAGCGCCTGCGGCAATGCCTGGTTCCCGGCCGAGGTTCGCCAAGTGGCCAACGCCGACGAGGCCATGGCCGCGCTGAGCAATTTCGACCCGATGCAGACCGCCATCGTGGAGCAGGGCGTGCATGCCGAGCGCCTGCTGAACTCCCAAGCGCCCGATTCGACGGCGCGCATCACCCTGACGAAGTACGACCCCAAGGTCATGACCTATGCGGTCGAGGGACTGACGTCCAACTCGGCGGCGGTGTTTTCGGAAATTTTCTATGAAGTCCCGGGGCAGCGCTGGGTAGCCACGGCCGACGGCGTGGAGGTTCCCGTGGCCCGGGTGAACTACGTGCTGCGCGCGGCGGTCCTTCCGGCGGGCACCAAAGAGGTCGTGTTCCGTTTTGAGCCCGAAACCTACACGACGGGAAGCTCGATCGACGGCGCTTTTTCACTGCTGCTGCTCGCCTCGCTCGGATTCGCCCTTTGGATCGAGTTCAAGCGCCGCCGCAGTGCCTAAACGCATCCTCGTCGCGACCTACTACTGGCCCCCGGCCGGCGGACCGGGCGTGCAGCGCTGGCTCAAAACGGCCCAAGCCCTCAAGCAGCTGGGCCACGACGTCGAGGTACTCACCGTCGACCCAGCCTATGCTACCTACCCGCTGCGCGACGAGAGCCTGCGGGCCGAAACCCACGGAATTCGCGTGCACGCCACCCGAGCGCGCGATTGGTTCGGCACCTACCAAAAGCTCACCCGCCGCAAGGAGGTTCCGTTCAGTGGCTTTGCCAACCAGGCCGGTGCGCCGGGCCCCATCCAGCGCCTTTCGCGCTGGGTGCGCGGCAACTTTTTTTTACCGGACCCCCGGCGCGGATGGAACCGATACGCGGTCGACGAAGCCCTGCGGCAGCATGCCCGAGCGCCTTTCGATTTGGTGGTGACGAGCGGTCCGCCCCACTCCACCCACCTGATTGGGCTGGAACTGCAGCAGCACGGACTGCGCTGGTGGGCCGACTTTCGCGACCCCTGGACCGACATTTACTACTACCGCATGTTTTACCCGTCGGCTTGGGCCCGCCGCCGCGACGCCGCCCTCGAGCGCCAGGTTTTGCAGCGCGCCGAGCGGGTGCTCTGCGTTTCCGATGACCTCAAGCGTTTGCTGGCGGGTAAATTGGACGGCGCCCACGAAAAATTCTTAGTGGTGCCCAACGGATACGACCCTTCGGACTTCAACGAACAGGCCCCGGTGCCCCGCAACGAGGTCCGCACCGTGGTCTACACCGGCACACTGACGCTCGACTACCCGCTTGAAGCGCTTTATTCCGCCCTGCGGACCTACACCACCGAGCACGGCGCCCTGAACGTGGTGTTTGCCGGTCGCCCCGCCCGAGAAGCCCAAGAGGCCCTCGAAGCGTTGGCGCGCGAGCTGCCCTTGGGCGTGGAATTCAAGGGATACCTGCCCCACGCCGAAAGCGTAGCCCTGCTGCAGGGGGCCGACGCGCTGCTGCTGCTGATTCCCGAGCTGCCGAACAACCGCGGAATCCTCACCGGCAAACTCTTTGAGTACTTGGGCAGCGGCCGACCCGTGTGGGGATTTGGTCCCGTCGACGGAGACGCCCACGCCATTTTGCGCGAAACTCAAGCGGGCGGACTTTTTGAAGACGCGCACGAAGCCGCCGCCGCCCTCGCCCAATGGCCCGCCCAGGGCGCCAGCCCTGAGGCCCGGCGCCGCTACACGCGGCTCGGCATCGCCCGGGAACTGGCCGCTTACTTCGACAAGTAGTAGTTGCGCTCGCTGTACAGCTTGCGGAACAGCGGGTCGCGCAGCGACTCGATGAAGTAAATCGCCTCGCCGGTCGACTTCATTTGCGGCCCCAGCGTCTTGTTCACGTCGGGGAACTTGTGGAAGCTGAAGACCGGAACCTTAATGGCCCATCCGCCCTTTTTAGGGTTGAACGTGAAGTCGGTGACCTTTTTGGTGCGGAGCATCACCTTAGTGGCCGCGTTCACGTAGGGCTCTTGGTAGGCCTTACAGATGAACGGCACCGTGCGCGACGCCCGCGGATTGGCCTCAATGATGAACACCGTGTCGTCCTTGATCGCGAACTGAATGTTGATCAGGCCCACGGTGCCCAGCGCCCGCGCAATGGTGTGGGTGTGGTCGACGATTTGCTGCATGATCAGCTCACCGAGGTTGAACGGCGGCAGCGTGGCGTTGGAGTCTCCGGAATGCACGCCGCAGGGCTCGATGTGCTCCATGATTCCGATGATGTGCACGTTTTCGCCGTCGCAAATCGCGTCGGCCTCCGCCTCAATGGCGCCGTCGAGGTAGTGGTCCAGCAGCACGCGGTTGCCGGGGAAGTCCTTGAACAGCTCGACCACGTGGGTTTCCAGCTCGTCGTGGTTGATCACGATTTTCATGCCCTGTCCGCCCAACACGTAGGAGGGGCGCACCAAGATGGGGTACCCGAGCTTCTCGGCCACCGCGCGGGCCTCGTCGGGCCGCGTGATCACGTCGAACTTGGGGTACGGAATGCCGTGCTCGTGGAGCAGGGTCGAGAAGCGTCCGCGGTCTTCGGCGAGGTCCAGCGACTGGTAGCTGGTGCCCACAATCGGAATCCCAAACCGGTCCAGTTTTTCCGCCAGCTTCAGGGCCGTCTGGCCGCCGAGCTGCACGATGACGCCCACGGGCTGTTCGTGGCGAATGATGTCGTAAATGTGCTCCCAGAACACGGGCTCAAAGTAGAGCTTGTCGGCGGTGTCAAAGTCCGTCGAGACCGTTTCGGGGTTGCAGTTGATCATGATGGTTTCAAAGCCCTCTTCCTTGGCCGCCAGCACCCCGTGCACGCAGCTGTAGTCGAACTCGATTCCCTGGCCGATGCGGTTCGGACCGCTGCCGAGCACAATAATCTTCTTGCGGTCGCTCGACGGGCTGTCGTTGCGGGCGCCGAGCGCCCCGGGCTTGCCCGATCCGCGCTCAAAAGTCGAGTAGTAATAGGGCGTTTGGGCCGGAAACTCTGCGGCGCACGTGTCCACCAGCTTCCACACCCGCTCGATTCCGAGCTTCACCCGCAGGTCGTGCACCTCGCTCTCGAGGCAGCGCATCATGTGGGCAATTTGGCGGTCGGCAAACCCCTTCATTTTGGCTTCGAGCAGCAGTTCGCTGGAAATCGAGCCGAGGTGGTGCTGCTCCAGGCGGCGCTGGGTGAGCATCAGGTCTTCGATTTCGCGCAAGAACCACATGTCGATCTTGGTGATTTCGTGGATTTTGCGCAGCGGAATCCCCATCTGCATGGCATCGTACAGCACAAACACGCGGTCCCAGCTGGCGTGCTCCAGCTTGTGCAAAATCGTGTTTTGGTCGGTCAGGCCTTTGCCGTCGGCGCCCAGCCCGTTGCGCTTGATTTCGAGCGACTGCGCGGCTTTGTGAAGCGCTTCCTGAAAACTGCGGCCGATGCCCATCACCTCACCTACCGACTTCATCTGCAGGCCGAGGCGGCGGTCGGCCCCCTCGAACTTGTCAAAATTCCAGCGCGGAATTTTCACAATCACGTAGTCCAGCGTGGGCTCAAAGTAGGCCGTCGTGGTTTTGGTGATTTGGTTGTTCAGCTCATCCAGCGTGTAGCCAATCGCCAGCTTGGCGGCAATCTTCGCGATGGGGTATCCCGTAGCTTTCGAGGCGAGCGCCGACGAACGCGACACGCGCGGATTGATTTCAATCGCCACGATGTCTTCCTTCTCGTCGGGGCTCACCGCAAACTGCACGTTGCAGCCTCCGGCAAAGTTGCCGATCGAGCGCATCATCTTGATGGCCATGTCGCGCATGCGCTGGTAGGTCGTGTCAGACAGCGTCATGGCCGGAGCCACCGTGATCGAGTCGCCCGTGTGAATGCCCATCGGGTCCATGTTCTCGATCGAACAGATGATGATGACGTTGTCGTTGGCGTCGCGCAGGAGCTCGAGCTCAAACTCCTTCCATCCCACCAGGGCCTTGTCGATGATGACTTCGTGGATGGGGCTGGCTTCGAGTCCGCGCTTGAGGGCGCTGTCGAACTCCTCTTTATTCCACACAAAGCTGGCGCCGCTGCCGCCCAAGGTGAACGAGGCGCGCACGCAGAGGGGGTAGCCAAACTCTTGCGCGATCTCCTTGCCCTTGAGGTAGCTCGTGGCAATCTTGGCGGGCGCATACGGAATCTCAATCTGGTCGAGCAGGTTCTTGAACTTGTCGCGGTCCTCGGTGATGTGGATCGCCTCGATGTCGACGCCGATGATGCGCACCCCGTACTGCTCCCAAAGGCCTTGCTTGTCGGCCTCGATGCAGAGGTTCAGCGCAGTTTGTCCGCCCATGGTCGGAAGCACCGCGTCGATTTTTTGCTCCTGAAGAATTTTCTCGAGGCTCTCGACCTCGAGCGGAAGCAGGTAGATGTGGTCCGCCACCACCTCGTCGGTCATGATCGTCGCCGGGTTGGAGTTGATCAGCGAAACTTCGATGCCTTCGTCGCGAAGCGAGCGAGCGGCTTGGGACCCGGAGTAGTCGAATTCGCAGGCTTGGCCGATGACGATGGGGCCTGATCCAATGAGGAGGACGTGCTTAATGTCGTGGTTGCGGGGCATGATCTTGAGGAACTTAGTCAAATATCGGGTTTAGGCAGCGGCCATCGAATCGCGAAGGCACAAAAAAAAGGTGCTGCTTCCGCAACACCTTTTCGTAGATTGAATTGAAGGCATTAACCCTTGGGGTTACCCTCGTCCGACACCGTCAAACGCTTGCGGCCGCGTGCGCGGCGTGCAGCTAATACGCGACGGCCGTTTGCCGTAGCCATGCGCTCGCGGAACCCGTGCTTGTTCACGCGCTTGCGCTTCGAAGGTTGAAATGTGCGTTTCATCGTGTCGTGTTTTGTGCCTTCACCGCGGCCTTGACCGGGATTCGGGCTGCAAATATAGTTCGAATTTTCAAATCACAAGGGCTGTATCTTTGAAAATATGCCAAGCACGCAAAGAATTTGGATCACTGGGGCCAGTGAAGGCATTGGCCGGGGCCTCGCCAAGCACTACCGAACCTTGGGTTGGCAGACGGCAGGTACGGCCCGGCGCGCACAAGGTCCGCCCGAGGTCGACCTGTGGATTCCGGCGGACCTTACCCGGGAATCCGACCGCGTCCGCGCCGTCGACGCGCTCCTCGACCGCGCCGGATGGCCCGACCTGGTCGTGCTGAACGCGGGCGTTGGCCACCTGGCCCCGTCGGCCGAAACCCGCCCCGAAGACGCCGAGCGCGTCTTTGCGCTGAACTACTTCGCTCCGGTGGAACTGACGCGGCTCCTGCACGCGCGGAGCGAGGGCCGCGCGCTCCACGTCGTCGTCGTGTCGAGCATCGCCGCGCGCTTCGGGCAAAAAAACCTGGCCACCTACAGCGCCAGCAAGGCCGCCGTGGCGTTGTGGGCCGAATCCCTAAACGAAGAATGGCAGGGCACGCCCCACCGCATCCAGCTGGTGCTGCCCGGCGTCGTCTCCACCGACATCATGCGCCACAGCCTGTCGAGCGACGGCACGCCCTTGGGTGACCGGGCTCAAGCCCACCAAGGCTGGACGGTCGACCGCGCCGCTCGGGCGGTGGAGCGCGCGGCACGAAGCCGGCGTTTTTCGCACATTTTGGCAAGTCCGGGTGTGCGGCTTGCCCTGATTCTGCACGACCTTTGCCCTAGCTTGTTTTACTCGCTTTTGCGCCGCAAACCATGAAGACGATCATCAACCCTTCGGTACTGGAACGACTGCCTGAGCTCACCGCGCAGTTTGCCGCCGGACAGCCCCAGCACGTCGTGCTCGACCACTTTCTGAACGAAGACGTAGCGAACGCGCTGCACCAGCACTTTCCGTCGGTGGATTCGCTCAAGGTCAAGCGCAAGTCGCTGAACGAAAACAAGGTCGAGGACTACCACTTCGAGCGCTGGGACCCCATCTTCACCGAGGTGCGCAACGCCATTCGCTCGACCGAATTCAGTCAGTGGATGAGCACGCTGACCGGCATTGAAAACCTCCAGACGCCCGACGACGCGCTGGGATCGGGCCTGCACCAGGGCGGCCAGGGCAGCTTTGTCGACGTGCACATCGACGTCAACTTCGACCCCAAACTCAAGCTTTGGCGCCGCATTAACTTGCTGATTTACCTCAACCGCCATTGGGACGAGGCCTGGGGCGGACACCTCGAAATCTGGGACCCCCAAATGACGACCGTGCTGCACCGGGTCGCTCCGCTGCACAACCGCGCGATCATTTTCTTGACCGACGAAAAAAGTCCGCACGGCTACAAAGCCATCAACGTGCCCGAGGGCGAGTCGCGCAAGAGCTTTTATGCCTACTACTTTACTGAAGTCAGCGAGGGATTCAAGTACAGCGATTCGAAATTCATTGCGCGTCCCGACGACAGCTTCGCCCGCCGCAGCGCCACAGCTGTCAAGGAGTGGACCAAAATCCGCGCGAAGCGGGTGCTGAATGCCCTGGGCGTGAAAATGCTCGACTTCCAAGACAAGAACCGCTTTTAAGGCTTCGATGGCCAAAGCCCAGTTCGGCAACAAAACGCCCAAAAAACCGATTACGTGGACCGCGCTCAAGCAAATGGCGCGCATGTACGTCCACGTCAAGCCCTACCGCGGTGAATTCCTGCTGGGCCTGCTAATGCTGCTCCTGTCTTCGGGAAGCAACCTGGCCTTTCCCAAGTACTTGGGCGAACTGGTCGACGCGGCCCAGACCGACCCTTCGGCCATCGACGGCATCGCCGGGACCCTGGTCGCCTTGCTGCTCGCGCAGTCGGTGTTCAGCTTCGGCCGCATCTTTTTCTTTGAGCGGGTCGCCCAACGGTCCCTGGCGTCGCTTCGGGCGGCCATGTACAACCACCTCGTCAGCTTGCCCCTGCCCTTCTTTCACGAGAAGCGCATCGGCGAACTCACGAACCGCTTGCAGAGCGACATCGGCGTCCTCCAAGAAACGTTCACGAGCACCCTGGCCGAGTTCATTCGCCAGCTGGTCGTGATCGTGGGCGGAATCGCCCTGCTGGTCTACCAGTCGCCGTCGCTGACCGGATTCATGCTCTTGGTGCTTCCGTTGGTGGTCGTGCTGGGCGTGGCCTTCGGAAGCCGCATTCGCAAGTACGCCAAAGAGGTGCAAACGGCCTCGGCGGAATCCAACACGCTGGTCGACGAGACCCTGAGCGCGGTGGCTACGGTCAAGGCCTACACGCAGGAGGGCCACGAAAAAGCGCGCTACCGCTCGGCGCTGGAGCGGGTCGCGGCCTTGGGAATTCGCGGCGGAATCTACCGCGGCGCCTTCAGTTCCTTCATCATCCTCGGGCTGTTCGGCGCTTTGGTCGCCGTGATCTGGAAGGGCGCCAGCCTCATCGCCAGCGGCGAAATGGCGTCGGGGCAGCTCTTCAGCTTTGTCATTTACTCGGGCTTCATTGGAGGGTCGGTGGGCGGACTCGCCGACGTGTACAGCCGACTCCAGCGGGCCATGGGCGCCACCGAGGCCATCATGGCGATGCTCGACGAGCAGCCCGAAACGAGCAACCAGCAACCAGCAGCCAGCAACCAGCAGCCAGCAGCCAGCAACCAGCAGCCAGCAGCCAGCAACCAGCAGCTAGCGGTACGCTTCAGCGAAGTTCACTTTGCCTACCCGTCGCGGCCTGACGTTCCGGTGCTGCAGGGCCTGGACCTCGTGGTGCGCGAGGGCCAGCAGTGCGCCTTGGTGGGCGCCAGCGGCGCCGGTAAATCCACGGTAGTCCAGCTCCTGTACCGATTCCACGACCCGCAGCGCGGAGCCCTAACGGTTCAGGGCCGCGACGCCCGCGATTGGCCGCTCGACGAGCTGCGCGGGCGCATGGCGTGGGTACCCCAAGACGTGGTGCTTTTTGGGAGGAGCATCCTCGAAAACATTCGCTACAGCCGGCCTGAAGCCAGCGACGACGAGGTGCGTCAGGCCGCCGAAGACGCCAACGCCTGGGAGTTCATTGAGCGCTTTCCCGAGGGATGGCAAACCCAAGTGGGCGAGCGCGGCGTGCAGCTCAGCGGTGGCCAGCGCCAGCGCATCGCGATTGCGCGCGCCATGCTGCGCAACCCCAAGCTTTTGGTGCTCGACGAGGCCACTTCGTCGCTCGACCCCGAGAGCGAAGCCCTGGTTCAGGGCGCCCTCGAAACCCTCATGAAGGGCCGCACCTCCCTGGTCATCGCCCACCGCCTTAGCACGGTGCGCCACGCCGACGTCATCGCCTTCCTTCACGAGGGCCGCATCGCCGAAATGGGCAGCCACGACGAGCTCATGGGCCTGGAGGGCGGACGCTACCGCGCCTTTGTGCAAAAGCAGTGGAACGGAACCCTAACTTCGTAGCAATGCACCGCATTCCTGCATTCCTCCGCAACAAGTACGTGCTCGCCGGACTGCTGTTCAGCGTGTGGATTTTGGCCCTGGACTCCAACAACCTGTTCATCCAATGGGAACTGAGCCAAGAAGTCCGCGCCCTTGAAGACGGCGTAGAATACTACCGCGGCGAGCTCGAGCGGACCAAACGCCGGCTGAACGAACTGGAATCCGACCCCAAACAGCTCGAGAAATTCGCGCGGGAAACCTACTGGATGCACCGACCGGGCGAAGAAGTCATGCTCGTGGAACCCCTGGACGCGGAATCGGACGACACGCTATGACCGAGCGCCTGCCCGAGTGCGCGACGCCCGGAGGCGCGCGCGAAACCCTGCCTGACTTGGGGCCCGCCTTCCCCGCCGAACGCCACATTACCTGCGATTTCGACGGGCGCCACCCCGCCGAGGCCAACCGGAACGCCCTCGAAGCGCTCATGGACGGGGCCAGCAGCATCCTGTTTTGGGTGCACTCCTCAAACGACGTGGCGGCCCTGGCGGCGGGAATTGACGCCCGCATCGCCCCGGTGCACTGGGTGGGCGACCTGAACCCCGGGGCGGTAGCGGCCTGCCTCGATTCTGCAAGTCAAGGGCTGTTCAACGCCGACCCCCTCGAGCAGAAGGCCCGCGGCGGAACCTGGTTTTCGGGAACCTGGGAGGGCGACCGTTCCCGGCTGCGTCAGGCCGAAGCCCTGCTCCCGCCCGCCATGGCCGCCGTGGTGAGCAACGCCTGCTTCGCGGCGCCGAGGGGCGCTGCAGCCCAACTCGCGTGGGGCTTAGCCAGCCTCGAGGCGATGGATCCGGCCCCCGGCCGCCCAGTGGGGCTGGTGCTCCAGGCCACCGAAGACTACTTGGAGACGGCCGCCATGGCCCAAGCCGCCCGACTGCTGTGGGCGCGCAATCCACTGTGGACGGTAGGGCGCGTGGCCGGCCCCCCAAGCGAAGACGCCGCCGACCTCGTCGACCGCGGTCTGCAGGCGCAGGCCCTGGCCTTGGGCGGGTGCCGCGACCTCTGGATTCAGCCCCTGAACGACCGTCCGCAGGCGGCGCGCTGGGCCCGCCACCAGGCCTTGGTGCTGTACTACGAGAGCGGACTGCTCCGCCACGATTACCCGCTGCGCGGCAGCTACCTGATCGAAGCATGGACGGCCCAACTTGCCCAGCAAGCCCGAGCCCAAGTGCA
>JACCDH010879415.1_pt1 | contig 57896 bp, 48 predicted proteins | sample 7442481 | NCBI WGS metagenome assembly JACCDH01 (sample SAMN15323433, study PRJNA562643) | freshwater metagenome | isolation source: river surface water | place: USA:Blue River Watershed | collected 2017-08-15
ACCTCTACAGGTGATTTCCTCGAGTCCACTCGAGGAACTTCCTTTGAGGTAACCCAAAAAAATCTAAACCCCCAAAAACCACCGCATTGAATGGCACGTTTGGAAACCCAAGAAAGATTTTTGATTTATGAATTTGTTGGTCTTAGCTTAGCCGAGACCAACAAAGGCTTAAAACTCCCGTGCGGCTGGGTTCCGAAGCCTCGGAACAGCCAAGAAGTCCCGCTTTTTTTTGCGGGATTCCCTTTTGTGGATAGGCAGCCGAGGTTGCAGCCACAAAAACGGAATTTTTGATTGGGTGGTGGTTTTTTTTTCTTTTAACATTAAAAGAAAAAAAAATTTCAAGTGAATATAAAATTTCATTCGAAGTTGAAAACTTAACTTAAATGTGATTGGTTCTTTCTCCCCTCTTCTCGGCTAAGCCGAGAAAGAGGGGTCGGCCGTGGCTACGCTCAGCCTAGTGGGTGAGGCCTCACACACTAGCTCTGCAGGGCTGTCAAATTGAAATTTCGCGCCATTCTTGGACCTTGTTAAGATTTTTGATTTATGAATTTTGATTTTATATTTCTGTCATGGTGAGAGCTTGAACTGTGCTAGTTTACCCTGAGTATATCGAACGATGTAGACATAATCTCAAACCAATTTATCCAAGATTTAGAGGCTTTGTACTCGCTAAAAGAGACTATGAATTTGTGGAGGAAATGAGGGGGAATTTTTTGTAGTCAAACTATGTTAACTATCTCATTAAAATTTGACAATTGGATAGATTTAAGGTTTATTTGTATTCAAATAGCTGAAATTTATAGTCTGAATAATTAAAGGTATTTATAAAAGCTTAATGTTTAATTTAAAAATGAAAAAGATACTATTAATAACCTTTATGATGCTTGCATTTGGTATTACAAATGCTCAATACATGTACAATGGCTCGGGACAACAAATTGGGAAAGTTAGTGGTGAATATTATTATGATGGATCAGGAAGACAGATTGGAAAAACTGCAGGCGAATATATTTACGACGGTTCAGGAAGACAAATAGGAAAAAAATCAGGTGAATATATTTATGATGGTTCCGGCAGACAAATCGGGAAAATTAGCGGTGAATATTTGTATGATGGATCGGGAAGACAAATAGGAAAAATAAGTGGAGACTATATCTATGATGGAACAAGCAGACAGATTGGAAAATCCAATGGATTAAGGAGGCAACAAATCATCATATTCTTCTATTTTTTTATGTAAATAATCCATTACTAAAGACATAACCAAAAGCTTTGTAACCAATCATTAGCTTAACGGCAATAATTGGCAATGAAACTTTAACATCAAAAGAACCTCTGCCCTCTTTATAAAATAGTTTAACAATTTTTAATGCTAATATATTAAACCAGAAAGCCATTTATGTCACAATATTTTAAAAAATTGTGACATAAAATACACTATTTAATCATTAATATTTCTATATTTGCAGAATGAAAGATTCAACTAACCATATAATTGAGCAAAAAATCAGCAGATTTAAGCCTGGTCAAATCTTTTCACCTTCCGATTTTAAGGAATTAGGTTCTTCGACTGCTATACGAAAAGCGCTTTCCAGGCTTGTTGAACAAGGGTATGTAGAAAGAATGGGACAAGGAATCTATGTCATACCAAAAAATGACAAGGTTTTTGGAAAAGTACTACCATCCATGGAACAGTTGGCAGAGGCCTTGGCGAAAAAAGATCATGTTAAAATAAAACCTTCTGGTCAATACGCCTTAAATAAAGTTGGACTATCTACCCAAGTACCAATGAGGTTGGTATTCCTTACTTCTGGAAATTCAAAAAGAATTCAGATTGGCAAAAATGCTATAATATTTAAATCAAGCACTGCCAAAAAACTATCAATGAAAGGTGACATTACCAGTTTGTTGTTTTTAGGATTAGAAGAACTCAATTTGCAAAAGTTATCACAGACACAAATGGATAGAATAATAGAGCTTATAAAACAGGAAAAACCTGAAAATTTGAAATACAATTTACGATTGGCACCATCAAAAGTGAGCGACTTTGTTGTAAAAAACCTTTTAAATACTCGATTATGATTGGATGGTTAAAAAACTTAACTGATGCTTCAAGGTTAACATCAATCAATGAGGCATCAAGACTTTCAGGGATTTCAGCAAAAGCAATAGAAAAAGACTGGTGGGTAACATTTTCGCTTAAAATGGTATTCAATACACCTTATGCAAGACATTTTGCTTTTAAGGGAGGGACATCTTTGAGCAAAGGCTGGCAATTGATCGATCGTTTTTCAGAAGATATTGACATTTCATTAAGCTCAGAAGCGGTAGGTATTCCTTATGTTGAAAAACCTTCTAAGACATTTGTAGAACAATTAAGACGTGCTGGATGCTCCTTTACTTCTAATGAATTACTGGAAGCATTAAAAACTGAATTTCGAAATGCACAAGTACCTGAAAATCTTTATTCAATAGAAGCTGAACCTGTGCGTGCAAATATGCCAGATACAGACCCACAAACCTTATACGTGAATTTTGTATCACTTTTTGATCCCAATCCATATTTTGCAGACCGAGTTAAAATAGAATTTAGTGTTCGTTCACTCAAAGAACCAAGCATAAAAAGAAGCATGAATTCATTATTAGTTACCCATTTTCCCAATGAAAATTATGGTGAAGAAAAATTTGAGGTTCTTACCATCAATCCAAATAGAACACTAATAGAAAAAATACTATTGTTACATGAAGAATATAACCGTGATGAGAAAGCTAAAATACGAACAGAACGTATGTCTCGTCATTATTATGATTTATTTCAACTTAGTAAGCAGGATTTTACATCAAAAACTCTGAAAGACTATAGTTTTATGGAAGAAATAATTGAACATCGTAAGTATTACTCAAAGTTAAAGCGTTTTGATTACAACACACTTAAACCTGGCAGTATTAATATTATTCCTAATGCCGATATTTTGAAAGAATTGGAACAAGATTATGAGAAAATGAGAATGGAAATGATATATGGCAATCCGCCAACATTTGTTCAAATTATCCAAACAATGAAAAAACTACAAGATGAAATTAATAGCTTAAATTATATGCTTTAAAATAATCTTAAATACTATACTATAACAATTTTATATTCAGTTGTTGGCTCCCACAAAAAAAGCACACCGAATTTGGTGTGCTTTTCTTTGGAGTGAACTCGGAGGGAGTCGAACCCCCAACCTCCTGATCCGTAGTCAGGTGCTCTATCCAATTAAGCTACGAGTCCATGCCTTTTATTAAAGGACTGCAAAAGTAGATAAAAAAAACAAACTCAAAAAATTAAATTTCAAAAAAATCAAGCTATCCCCTATTTATCGCCAAATCAACCCCAAAATCCGCTTTCCATTTTTACTTCTTTATTGAAAAATTAAAAAAAGATTGTAAGTTTGCTCAAGTGAAATTCGAAGGACACCTCAATAATAAACTTCCCAATATTGCCAATTCCGTCTTTTCTGTCATGACAATTTTGGCCAATCAACACAATGCCATCAACTTGGCTCAAGGATTTCCTGACTTTGATTGCTCCGATGAACTCAAAAAACTTGTGAATAATGCCATTCAAATTGGGCACAACCAATACGCACCCATGCCCGGTTTGATGAGCCTCAGAGAAAAAATAGCAGAAAAAACCGAAAACCTATACTCCGCAAAATACAATCCCGAAACGGAAATAACCATCGTTCCCGGCGCAACCGCAGGCATTTACACCGCCATACAAGCCTTGATAAAGGAAAATGACGAAGTGATTATTATAGAACCTGCATACGACAGTTATATTCCCGCAGTGGAACTTGCAGGTGGTAAAGCCATTGTGTATGAAATGCTTTTCCCAGAATATAAAATCGACTGGGAACAACTTAAAAAATTATTTACCATACGCACCAAACTCATTATTATAAACACCCCTCATAACCCTTCAGGGGCTATACTCAGTGCAGAAGACATGCGTAAGTTAGAAAAACTAATCAATGGAACAGATGCATTGGTAATGAGCGATGAAGTATACGAACACATTATCTTTGATGGTTTCGAACACCAATCCGTAGCGCGTTACCCCCATTTAGCACAACGAAGTATCATCGTGTCTTCGTTTGGCAAAACCTACCATACCACAGGTTGGAAAATGGGCTATTTGCTTGCCCCCGAAAACATTACCGCACAAATCAGAAAGGTGTATCAATTTTTGAGTTTTGCGGCAAACACTCCTATTCAACATGCTTACAGCGCCATACTTGAGCAACCATCCTATTACCTTGAATTGTCACATTTTTACCAACAAAAGCGCGACTTGTTCAGGGCGGGATTAAAAAACAGCTCTTTCAAATTGTTGGATTGTTGTGGTAGTTATTTTCAATCTGTTGTTTACGATAAATTGAATGATAAAGGGGATTTTGAAATGGCGCAAACCTTAATCAGTGAACACAAAGTGGCAAGTATTCCTGTTTCTGCATTTTACAAAAGAAAAACCGACCACCATGTATTGCGTTTCTGCTTTGCCAAAAAAGAGGAGACATTAAATAAAGCACTCGATATTTTATGCAAGTTATAAACATAGCAGTGGTGCAAACCTCCTTGTATTGGGAATCTGTAGATGAAAACTTGAAACACTTTACAGACAAATTGAGTGTAATAAAAGACTGTGATTTAATTATTTTACCCGAAATGTTTACGACAGGGTTTAGTATGAATCCAGAAGCATTGGCAGAAGAGTCAACCCAAAAGGGATTACAATGGTTGAAAGAAATGTCGGCACAGTGCAATGCGGCTATAGGTGGAAGTTTGATGTATAAAGAGGGTGAAGACTATTACAACACCTTTGTATTTCAGGAGCCCAATCAGTCGCCTCAATTTTACCACAAAAGACACTTGTTCTCTCCGGGTGAAGAAAACAAGCATTACAGTCATGGAAATACCAAATTAATCATAGACTATAAAAGTTGGCGCATTTGTCCACAAATATGTTATGATTTGCGTTTTCCTGTCTTTTCCAGAAACACAGAAAATTACGATTTATTGGTTTATGTAGCCAATTGGCCCGAAAAAAGAAACTATGCTTGGCAAACATTATTAAAAGCCCGAGCGATAGAAAACCAATGTTATGTGGTGTCGTGTAACCGTTTGGGAACAGACGGAAATGGCGTCAACCACGTTGGTAATTCAGGGATTATAAATTACATGGGCGAAGAAATTGGGTTTGGGAATGAAGACAAAACTTATCAATTTAATTTGAATAAAGCCTCTTTGGAACAATACAGAATTGAATTTCCAGTTTTAAAAGATGCCGATTCCTTTACAATAAACACACCCGTTTATTAGTGGTTTATAAATAATCAAAATAGGGGTTTTATTTCTCGATAAATAATTGAATTTTTGCATCTTTAAAAATAGATATGCCAAGTATTCAGGAATTAGAAAGCATTGCATCTCAAGTTAGGCGCGATATAGTAAGAATGGTTCACGCAGTTCAAAGCGGTCATCCAGGGGGTTCACTCGGTTGTGCCGATTATTTAACCGCCTTGTATTTTGAAATCATGAACCATCAACCCGATAACTTTACCCAAGAGGCAAAAGATGAGGATGTTTTCATTTTATCAAATGGCCATATCAGTCCAGTATTTTACAGTGTTTTGGCTCGTAGCGGCTATTTCCCTGTAAGTGAATTGGCGACTTTCAGAAAGTTAAATTCAAGATTGCAAGGTCACCCCACCACTCACGACCATTTGGAAGGCGTCCGTATTGCTTCAGGTTCTTTAGGACAAGGACTTAGTGTTGCAACCGGTATTGCTTTGGCCAAAAAAATGGATAATGACAAAGCTTATGTTTATGTTAACATGGGTGACGGTGAATTACAAGAAGGACAAAACTGGGAAGCGATCATGTTTGCGGCCCACAAAAAATTAAACAATATCATCGCGACTATCGATTTTAACAGACAACAAATAGATGGCAGCGTGGAAGACATCATGGGATTTTTTGAATTGAGATCTAAATTCGAAGCTTTTGGTTGGAATGTATTGGAAATGAATGGCAATAACATGTCAGAAATTATAGCTTGCAACAAAGAAGCTAAAGCCTTGAACTCCGACCGCCCTTGTGTTATCTTAATGAAAACTGAAATGGGATATGGTGTTGATTTCATGATGGGTAGTCACGAATGGCATGGTATTCCGCCAAATGATGAACAATTGGCACGCGCTTTGAATCAATTACCAGAAACGTTGGGAGATTATTAAATAAATAATTCAAAACAGCGTTAACTAATATAATGATAAAAAAGCTGACATATCTCTTTTTACTATTTAGTGTTTTAACGGTAAACGCTCAAACTGAACAAAAAACGCGCATACTCCTGATTTTTGATGCTTCGGGAAGTATGACTGCACCCATAGAAAATTCTACAAGAATAGCTGTAGCCAAAAAAATGGCCGTTAAGCTTATTGACAGTTTATCTTCTTTCTTAAATGTAGAATTGGCCCTTAGAGTCTATGGACATCAACAAACGGCTAACTTAAAAGACTGTAAAGATTCCAAACTTGAAGTTCCTTTTGCACCTAATAATACGGTGATTATGAAAAAGAGAATCAACAGTTTGGTTCCCAAAGGATGGACGCCTATTGCCTACTCTTTGCAAGAAAGCGAAAAGGATTTCCCTGCTGAAAAAGGCTGTAGAAACCTCATTATCATTATTACAGATGGTTTGGAAGAATGTTCAGGCGACCCCTGCACCATTTCACAAGCACTTCAAAAAAAGGGTATTTTTCTTCAACCTTTTATCATTGGTTTAGGTTCTAATGAACAATTTAAACTAAACTTTAACTGTGTCGGCAATTATTATGATGCCAATACTGAAAAGGAATTCCAAACTGTTATAGGTGTTGTGGTTTCCCAAGCCATGAATGCAACCAGTTGTCAAATCAATTTGCTTGACAAACAGCTTCGTCCGTTGGAAACGAATGTGTTGATGAGTATTTATGATGCCTCTTCGAAAAAACTGTTGCACAACTACGAACACACCATGAATGGCAGAGGCGTTCCTGATACTTTGTTTTTAGACCCATTGAGAAAATACAACATCGTGGTTCACACCTTACCTGCTATTTACAAAAACAATGTTGAATTAATTCCGGGGAGACATAATACGGTTGCCATAGATGCTTCACAAGGGCATATCAATTTTGTATGCACCGGAAAAACCAATTACATCGATTTAAAAGCAGTGGTTCGTGTACACAACAAACCGAACACCATACACGCACATCCTTACAATACCAGCAAAAGATATTTAACGGGAGCGTATGACATTGAAATTTTGAGTACTCCCCGTATCTATTTGGACAGTGTAAATGTGAGTGAAAACAAAACCACTTTAATAGAAATTCCACAACCGGGACGATTACAAATCAATAAAACGCGCGACTTAGTAGTTGCTATTTACCAATACAAAAATGGAAAACCAGAATGGGTTGCAGACATCAGCGATGCCTCATTTCAATTGATAACCATGCAACCGGGCAAGTATTTTATTATAGGTAGAAACAAACCGGAAACCAGAACCATTTATACCTTCGAAAAAGAATTTACCATAACCTCCGCAACAATAACAGAAATAAACATATAAATGCAAACAATAGAAATATTAGGAAATAACGATACTCGCTCAGGATTTGGAGCAGGTTTATTAGAAATTGGCAAACAAAACAGTCAAGTTGTGGCCTTGTGCGCCGACTTAACAGGTTCATTGAAAATGGATGCCTTTAAAAAAGAATTCCCTGAACGTTTTTTTCAAATAGGAATTGCCGAAGCAAATATGATGGGCGTTGCAGCAGGTTTAGCCACTGCAGGTAAAATTCCTTTCACAGGTACTTTTGCTAACTTTAGTACAGGTAGAGTGTATGACCAAATCCGTCAAAGTATTGCCTACAGTGACAAAAATGTAAAAATATGTGCTTCACACGCTGGTCTTACTTTAGGGGAAGACGGTGCAACCCATCAAATATTAGAAGACATTGGTATGATGAAAATGTTACCTGGAATGGTCGTCATTAATCCTTGCGATTACAATCAAACCAAAGCAGCTACCATTGCCATTGGAAAGTATGTAGGGCCTTGTTATTTAAGATTCGGAAGACCGAAAGTGCCGATTTTTACCCCTGATAATCAAGTCTTTGAAATTGGTAAAGCATTAACCATTTTTGAAGGAGCTGATGTTTCAATATTCTGCACAGGTCACTTGGTATGGAAAAGCATTCAAGCTGCTCAAGCATTAGCAGAAAGAGGCATAAGCGCAGAAGTTATTAATATTCACACTATTAAACCATTAGACAGTGAAGCCGTATTGAACTCAGCGCGTAAAACCCGTTGTGTAGTAACCGCAGAAGAACACATGTACAATGGCGGTTTAGGTGACAGTATCTGTCAATTGTTGAGCAGAAACATGCCTTTGCCAGTTGAAATGGTTGGTGTAAATGATACCTTTGGTGAAAGCGGAACGCCTGACCAATTAATGGCTAAATATGGTTTAGATGTAAAAGATGTGGTTGCAGCAGCAGAACGTGCTATTGCTCGCAAAAATTAATTTAAAGCGTGAATTCTAAATTCTAAACGCTCAATATAACGCCACTTTAAAAGCGAAATTTGTAATGCCATCCAATGTTCTTGGGTGGCATTTTCATTGATTTCTGTTTTTATTTGTTCCTTTAGTTCCAAACATGTGTTGTTCAATGAACCAAATGAATCTGTTTTCTCAATGGCTTGTTCATCTATCAACTCGTTGAAATCCATCATTTCCATCAAAAAATCTTGAGGCAATTGAATGGCATGATTGGAGTCTGAAGGATGCATAATATCCACCAAATATTGGGCACGCGAAATGTCTTCCTTTAATGTTTTGTATGCTTTGTTGTTATAAGCCGACAGTTGCATTAACTCCGTTTGCATCTGAATATCATCCAAATGTAAGTCGGGGTGAAATTGCTTACTGTAATCAATGTATTTGCGTTTGAGTACAGAAGAGTCTATTTGAAAAGATGGCGACAATTCATAAAAGCTAAAATAGTCTTTTAAATTTACTTGTACCATAATCAGTTTTGCTTATTTATTGAAAATTTTCAGGATATCGTTACCAAAAGCAAACGCCATTAATGAAAGTAACAACACCATTCCTATCACTTGCATTACATGCATGAACTTATCACTCAATGGTTTTCCTTTGATCATTTCCACAATCAAAAACACAACGTGTCCGCCATCTAAAGCAGGAATTGGCAATAAATTCATTATGGCTAGTACCAAAGACAACAAAGCGGTCAATAACCAGAAACGATACCAAACCCATTCACCTCCGAACATGGCTGCGATGCCAATTGGACTTTGAATAGATTTTCTTGGATCAACTTTACCACTCACCAACTTTTGTAATCCTTTTAAATTATCAACCAATGTTTGGTAAGATTTGCTGATACCAACAGGAACTGCTTGGGTAAAACTATATTTGAATGTTTCGTAATCCTTCACGTAAACGTCAGCAATCATAAAGCCTAATTTACCATCTTCTTTCAACTGTGCTGTTGCGTTTATCGTATCATTTCCTCTTACCACTTTAAGTTTGATTGCTGCATTGGCATAATAAGAAACCCTTTGTGAAAACTGATGAAAGTAGTCAACCGCAGTATCGTTAAGAGAGATAATTCTATCATCGGCTTTCAAACCAGCTTTAGAAGCAGGAGAATTGGCCAAAACACTGTCAACAAAACAAGGGAATGCTAATTCAAAGAATGAATTCTTTTTTTCAGAAACTTTGTCGATAATATCCGAAGGCATTGTTAGTTTGAAAGAAGAATCGCCTCTTTTAACGTTATAGTAAGTTCCTGCATCTAAAAACACTTTAGACTGTTTTAAGTCATCAAAATAAGCAACCGGTTTGTCATTAATACCGACAATATTATCGCCATCTTTCAAACCAATTTCAGTTCCTATTTTTTGAGCGTGAATACCATATTTTACTTTGTTAATCGGCAATTTTGCTTCGCCATAATACCAAGTGTGCAGAATGAAAATGATAAATCCTAAAATAAAGTTAACAATAACACCACCTAACATAACGATAAGTCTTTGCCAAGCTGGTTTGCTTCTAAATTCCCAAGGTTCAGCTGGTTTATTAAGTTGTTCTTTGTCCAAACTCTCATCCACCATCCCTGCTATTTTTACATAACCACCCAGTGGCAACCAACCAATACCATATTCAGTATCTCCTTTTTTGAAACTAAATAACTTGACATTCCAAGCATCAAAGAAAAGGTAAAATTTTTCAACTTTGATTCCGAACATTCGCGCTGCCAAAAAATGTCCTAATTCGTGTAAGGTAACCAAAATAGCAAGTGCCGCTATAATCTGAGCAGCCATTATCAATCCATCCATTGTTATTATTATAAAGAGGCGAAAATACAATATAAGTCGCACAATTAAGCTATCAAAACCACGAAATTGACAAAAATGTTCTTTCATCGATAAATAACAAAAATCAACTACATAAGCCCCTTTTTATCGGATAAACAAGTCAATACAACTATAAAAGATTTTTATTCAGATTAAACCCTTTTATTTTTGATGCGTCTAACCCATGATGTATTTTATCCCCTCTTTTAATAAAAGTTTATTATTTTCACTTTTCATTTTTATAAGTTTTTCTAGCTACGCTCAAAACATGGGTGGTATGGTTCTCAATAAAACCACAAAAACGCCTCTTTCTAAAGCCAATATTTCGATACTAAAAACAAGCGATTCTTCTGTCATAATACAAAGATACAGTGACAGTTTGGGTCGTTTTTTTATCCCTAATATCACCGAATCAAGCGTATTTGTTAAATGCGAGTTCAACGGTTTAAAAACTTTCTTTAAATACTATCCAATACTCGAAGGCATGAACAGAGTGAGAATAGAAATGGAAGAAACGGAGGAAATTTTGGTTGGAAGTGGTGGCATTATTAAAGAAAGACAAGCAGTGGTTCAAAAAAACGATACCAATGAATTCAGTGCTTCACAATATAAAGTGAATAAAGACGCCTCGGTTGAGGATTTGGTTAAAAAAATGCCCGGAATTACAATGGAAAACGGGACTATTAAAGCCCAAGGTGAAGAGGTTAAAAAGGTAACTGTAGATGGTCAGGATTTCTTTGGAAATGATGCAAGTGCTGCACTTAAAAACTTACCTGCAGAAATTGTATCCAAGGTTCAGGTTTTTGACAGAATGAGCGACCAAGCACAATTTACAGGAATAGACGATGGCAATGGTCAAAAGTCACTGAATATTGTGACTAAAGCAGGAAGAAACAAAGGGCAGTTTGGTAAAATATATGCCGGTTATGGGACTCAAGACCGTTGGGCTGCCGGAGGAAATATCAATCTATTTTCAAAAAACCACAGAATCTCTTTCATAGGTTTAAGTAACAACATCAATCAACAAAACTTTTCAACGGAAGACATCTTAAGTGCTGTGGGTGGAGGTGCCCCAGGCGGTGGAATGTCGCAAAGAAGTGGTGGCAGCAGAGGTTTTGGTGGCATGATGTGGGGAGGCGGAAACACTTCCAACTTTATGCTCTCCCAACAAAATGGGATAAACACCAGCAATTCATTGGGTATCAATTATACCTTAATGAACAAAAAGAAACTGAAATTAAGTGGTAGTTATTTTTTCAATAACAGCAGAAACCTAACACAATCTTACTTTGAAAGAACTTATTTCCTTACTGAATTGGAAAACCAATATTACGATCAAGGCGACTCTAGCGAATCACGTTCCAACAGCCACCGCATTAACGCAAGACTTGAATACCAATTTGATTCTTTAAACTCTATTGTTTACACCCCTTCCATCCGATTCCAAAATGGCAATTCCATTTCAAGGTTTTTGGGATTTACGGAAAATGATACTTTGCGTTCGCTCAATCAATCAAACAGTAACAACACCAACAACAACAGTGGTTACAACATTAGCAATAACGTCTTGTTTAGACACCGTTTCAAAAAACCCGGAAATACGCTTTCGGTTCAAATCAACCACAGCATCAATAACAACACTTCAAACCAACTCTTACAGTCAGAAAATATTTATTTCATTCCCTCCTACTTTAATGATGCTTTTAGACAAAATACCGACAATACTAATTTGAGTCAGTCTTTTTCACCCTCTGTTTCTTACACACAAACGCTAAGTAAAAAATCATTTATAGAACTCAATTACAACCCTAGTTTCAATCAAAATAATTCTACAAAATTAACCACTCGATTTGACACTTTGTCTCAGTCCTATCAATTAGTAGACAGTGTATTAAGCAACACTTTTGACAACAACGTAAACACCCAAAGAGGTGGAATAACTTACCGTTACAACCAAAACAAATGGTCGTTTAACATTGGGGCAGTCCTTCAGGAAAGCATATTAAAAGGAGAAGAACTTTTCCCTAATAAAACCTCATTTTCAAAACCGTTTACCAATGTATTGCCTAACGCCATGATTACTTATCAGGCTAGTAAGACCAAAAGCATTAGAGTAAACTACAGAACAAGCACACAATTGCCTTCTTTAAGTCAGTTGCAAAATGTGGTAAACAATAACAATCCGTTGATATTGAGTTCAGGAAATTCTTTGTTGAAACAAGAGTTTTCTCACAATTTGTTTAGCAGATACAGTTATACTAACACCGCCAAATCAACCAACTTCTTTGCTTTTATTAGTGCAGGACTTACACAAAACTACATAGGTAATAGCACCACTGTGGCTCAAAAAGACACCGTAATCAATGAGGTTGTTTTGAGAAAAGGCAGTCAGATTACTAGGCCCGAAAACATAGAAGGCAATCACAGAGTTAGGGTATTTGCGACTTATGGTTTTCCTGTAAAAAAATTGAAAAGTATAATCAACACTAACTTGGGACAAACTTACAGTAGAATTCCAACCTTAATTAATGGCAACAAAAACTACAGTACTACTTATGCCACTAATGCAGGCATTGTTTGGGCAAGTAATATCAGTGAAGCGCTCGATTTTAACTTAAATTATTCGGTCAACTACAACACAGTTTTTAATTCATTACAAGAACAACTGAATAATGCCTATATTATTCAAACGACAAGTGGTAAAATCAATTGGTTAATCAAAGAAAGAGTGGTTTTAAGTTCCGACATTAGCAATAGCAAATTCAATGGTTTGGGTGATGCATTCAATCAAAGTATATGGTTGTGGAATGCTGGATTAGGTTACAAATTCCTGAAAAACAAAAGAGGTGAACTTAAGCTTTCTGTGTTTGACTTATTGAACCAAAACAGAAGCATCAACAGAACTGTAGCTGAAAATTACATTGAAGACAACAACACCCAAGTTTTAAATCGTTTTTTCATGGTGAGTTTCATCTACCAATTGAGACATTTTAAATACAAATAATGAATTAGGAGAAACTGGTTTATTTATTTATTTTCGTGCTTTAAAAGCATCAAAATGAACTTAGGTATTTCAAAATTTAGTCAGTCACTTGTATTCGTTTTAGTTAGTATTATCAGTCCTAATGTTTTCGCTCAACTGAGTTTAGAGAATATATGGAACAGCCGTGAATTTTCGCCGAAATTTGTCAATGGATTGAGAAGTCTAAACGATGGTGTAAGTTTTTGCCAATTAGACAAAAATGCAGACAATAGTTTTTCTTGCAACAAATACGACATTAAAACTGGCGCAAAGTTGAGCAATTTATTCAACTCAGCGAATATCGAAACTGAAGATGCAAGCGGTAAAAAATCACCTATTGTTATTGCCAGTTATGAGTTTTCAATGGATGAAAAAAAGGTTTTAATAAGCAATGGATTCGAAGCCGTTTACAGACACAGCGGGAAAAGCAATGTTTATATCCACGACTTAAATTCTAAAAAAACGATTAAACTCTCTAAAGACAAAGTGATGTACGCCACATTTAGTCCCGATGGCGAAAAAGTAGCTTATGTAAAAGACAATAATTTGTATTACTTCGACCTAAGCAAAAACAAAGAAATTCAAGTGACCAAAGATGGTATCAGAAATCAAATCATTAATGGTGCTGTTGATTGGGTTTACGAGGAAGAATTCAGCATGAGTAAAGGTTTTGAATGGAGCCCTAACAGTCAATATCTCGCTTATTATAAGTTTGATGAGACCCAAGTTCCAGAATTTTCAATGGATATTTATGGCAGCCTCTACCCTCAAAAAGAGGTTTGGAAATACCCTAAAGCAGGCGAAAAAAACAGTGTTGTTGATGTATATATTCACAAATTGGGTTCAAAACGTGATTTAAGATGCGAAACAGGTTCAGAGAATGACCAATATTTGCCCCGTATTAAGTGGATGAGCCCTCATTACTTATCGGTTCAAAGATTAAACAGACATCAAAACCACTTGGAAGTATTGAAATTCAGTTATCAGTTTGGCAAACCGCAAATTATATATCAAGAAAAAAACGAAAAGTACATAGAAGTCAATGACTTATACTTCAGAAATGAGGAAGGCAAACAATGGGTAAGCAATCAAATGTATTACCTGTCAGAGAAAAAAGGATATGTTCACTTGTGGACTCGAAAAATTATTACAAAATACGATGCCAAAGGGAAAGCAAAAGATTCTATCGTAGAGTTTCAATTAACAGATGGCAATTGGGATATCGACCAATATTTAGGTGTTGATGAAAAAAACAATAAGGCTTACTTTACTTCGGGCATGAAAGAAGTTTCTGAAAGACAATTATTTTCTATTGACTTAAACACCAAAAACATAGAACAAATAACCAAAGAAGCTGGATGGCACACAATTCAATTTACCGAAACTTTTGATTATTTTGTGGATCAGTATTCTACAATGACCTCTCCTCCTGTTACTTTAATAAAATCTGCTGATGGAATTACGGTAAGAGTGATGGAAACCAATCAAGCATTAAAACAAAAACTTGACAATTTAAACTTAGGGAGTGTTACTTTTGGTCAATTCACAAGCAGTGAGCATGTTAAGCTAGATTATTGGCAAATAACTCCTTCAAACTTTGACAGCAGTAAAAAATACCCTGTTTTGTTTTTTGTGTATGGCGGTCCGGGTTATCAAACGGTGAAAAACCAATGGGGCGGGCCAAACTACTTATGGTATCAATACTTAGCCAACCAAGGTTACATTGTTATATCCGTGGACAACCGTGGAAGTGGAGGCCGAGGCGAAGCGTTTAAGAAAGTCACTTATTTGAATTTGGGAAAATACGAAACCATCGATTACATAGAAGCAGCCAAACACTTTGGTTCAAAAGCGCACATTGATGCAAAAAGAATTGGTATTTTTGGCTGGAGTTACGGTGGGTTTATGGCGAGTAATTGCATCACACTTGGTGCCGATTATTTCAAAGCTGCTATTGCTGTTGCGCCAGTTACGAATTGGCGTTTTTACGACAATATCTACACAGAAAGATACATGAGAACGCCGAATGAAAATGCCGATGGATATGACAAAAACTCACCTATCAATCATGTTGACAAAATCAAAGGCAATTACCTCATTATTCACGGTACAGCCGATGACAACGTCCATTTTCAAAATGCAGCGGAAATGGTAAAAGCGATGAATGAAAAAAACATTCCTTATGATGCTGAATACTACCCGAATACCAACCACAGCATTAGAGGTGGGAAAATAAGATGGCACTTGTTCAATAAAATGACAGAGTTTATTTTAGAGAAACTGTAAAGGATTATTCGTAAACCATTACAAAATCCAGTTCCTTCATTAACTTACCGTAGTATTTTTTCATTTGATTTTCAATACTATACATCCGTTTGTAGTATTGACAGATTTCGAAATACAAAATATCAAACATCGTAGAGCTGATAAAAGGCACTTCTTTTTTGAACCCTGAAATGGCAAGTGCACCTGTTTGTCTTAGAATTTCTTTAATGTTTTTGTTGCTGATATTCAACGTTTCACAACTCCCCAAATGGAGGATTTTATTGTGTAATTTACCCTCACACATTTCTGACAACTCATTGAGCGTAAGAATATTACTTGGACTCAATTTAAGTCCATTGGGCACCCCATGAAAAGCCAAATACAAAATACTGAATTGTTCGTATTTTTTGGTCGTGTATTGGGTAATTCTGTTTTGCAGTTCCTCTTTGGTGCTAACGTGACGGTGGATATAACTGATTTTATTCACATGCGCAGTTTCCATAAAACGCAGGGCATTTTCTATGGAATCCTTTTGTCTAAGGTCTTGGTGCCAATCACCTTCCAAACAAAAAATATGTTTTTGATATTCAGACGCGGTTTGCATGTTTGTTTTTTTTTGCAAAATTAATGAAAAAAATAGCTTTGTTGGTCTAATGTTTTTTTACTAAAACTGTACCTTTAAAAAAAAGACTTTTGTTTTAACAAACTTTTTGCTATTATTGTATGTTTATAATAAGTTAAAGATACTATAACCTAAACCTACCGAATTTGAAAAAAGTTTTACTCATTATTATTGTATTATTAAGTATCAATAAATCTAGCGCTCAAGGCACTGCGGGTAAAGATTTTTGGGTTGCTTTTATGGCACAAGATTGGGGTTGTTATTACAACAACTACTATTACAACAATGATACTGCAGAGCTTTTTTTATCCTCTCAATTTGCCGCTACGGTTTATATTGCAGCAAAAGGTCAAGATTTTTATGATACCATTGTTTTAACGCCCAATGAAACTTCAATGGTGAGATTGCCAAGAGAAGTGGTTTGTAGATATTCAGATTCTGTAACAACCAATGGCGTTCATGTTTATTCCGACACAACCATCAATGTTTTTGCAGTGAATAGATATTGGTATTCCAAAGGGGCAACAGTTGTAATTCCTTCTACCTCAATAATCAACTCACCTGAATATATTATTACAACTGCCAAGGACAACTACACTTGGGGTTGGTATTGCAATGGCAAACAGCTTCAATCGCCAGAATTTACTATCGTTGGTATTGCAGACAGTTCCGTTATAGAAATAGTTCCTACAGGTGCCTCCTCGAGGAATAGTCCGAAGAATGTCCCCTTTCAAATAACCTTGTTAAAGGGCCAAACATTCCAATACATGACCACCGACAATGACTTAACAGGAAGTTTCATCAGGTCTAAATATTTGAATTCGAAATTTGCTGTATTCTCCGGAAATAGACAAACATATTCATTTAGAAATTGTGGAACTAGTAATTGTAATAGTAGTTGGGATCATACATACGAACAGTTGATTCCGACTGTAACTTGGGGAAGAAACTACACCTCTTTACCTTTCAAAAATAACACAAAAGGATACACATTAAAAGTTGTAGCCGCTGAAAATAACACGATCATCAATATCAACGGCAGCTATTATGCCACATTAAATCAATCAGAATTCTTTACTTACGAAGTTTGTACGGCAGATGTTGTAAGAATTAATGGAACCAATAGAATATCAGTGGCGCAATTTGCAGTGGGTGGATATAGCTGTCAAAACCATCCAACAAAGAATTGGATTGGCGACCCTTCACAATTGCAGCTTTTTCCTGACGAGCAATTTGGTAATAATGCAACTATTAACACTGTGAGTCAAAACCCATGGTGGTGGAATTGGAGTTGGAGTTGGTGGTGGCAGTTAAACAGTCCTGAACATTACATCAACGTTCTAACCAAAACGGTTGATACTTCTTTTTTTACAATTAATGGCAATAAAATAAAATCGGCAGATTGGATAACGAGTTCTAATTTATCAAATTACCATTACACTCAAATTCAAATTGACACAGGTAGCCATCACATGTCAAGTTCAAAAGGGTTTTTATCTTATGTTTATGGCTATGGCTATTTTGATGGTTATGCCTACGCTGCTGCGGCTAAATTCAACCCAATTCAAAACAACTACATTGTGATTGATGCCCAATGTGTGCGTGACAGTGTGAATTTTAGAGCAGTCAAAAATGACAGTTTTTCTAACTTTAAATGGAAAATTCAAGGTAGAAATGGTTTACTCAGTGGTGATAAAATGATTTATAAATTCCCTGATACCGGCTGGTATGAGGTCAAAATGTATTGTAATCATGTCATTACAAATGCCTTAGATTCTGTGACTAAGGTTTTGTATGTTGCAGACACTAAAATAAAATCCTTACTTTCATTCAAGGATTCACTCATTTGTGGCAAAGTAGATTACATTGAAATTTCTAAAGGTTTTAATATCGATAATGGCTATACTTGGATGGATGGTTGGGATGTTTATTACCGAGCGATAAAATCGCCTTCAACTTATTGGCTTGAAGTGAAAGAAAGAAATGGTTGCACCTACAGAGATACCATGATTGTTCGGGATGGCAAATTACCACAATCTAACTTTACACTCTCTGATACCCAATTTTGTTACAATGCCTCCAAAAATGTAAAATTCACTAACTTGTCAAAATCCAAAGATTCTGTTGATTTTTATGTTTGGAATATGGAGACAAGAAGAGATACTATCTACAGCAAAGACAGTGTCGTTTCTCATTTATTTAGTAAAGCCAATACGCATCCTGTATTATTAAGAACTCAAACCAAAAAAGGTTGCTACCACGATACTTTCATGATTGTGGAGGTATTACACTCTCCTAATAGTCAGTTTGAATTTACTCAAAAAGACACTTGTTTTGCGTCTAATCAAATTCAATTAAAAAACAATACTGTAATCAACAAGGATTATCACCAAAGGTACAGATGGCGATTCAGTGATGGTAACAATTTGAGTAATAACAATCCTGGGCCTAGGAAATATGCTGACACAGGTAAATTCAGTATTCAATTAATATACGACAACAACAACGGCTGTTCGGACACCAATACACAATTTGTAAATATAAAACCTAATCCTGATGCTAATTTTAGCTTTGTTTCAGGCATCTATTGTGCTTTGGATTCTATTAAGTTCACTGCCAATACAAGTTCACCTTATCTGCCGTTAACGCATGAATGGAATTTTAGTGATACTAGTACGTTAAATGGTGCTGTCGTAAATAAAAGTTTTGAAAGATTCGGTACTTATAGAATTCAATTAAAATCAACTGCAGTAACAGGTTGTTCGGACACTATCAGTCAATCTATTTTTGTAAATGGCTCCCCTCTTGTTGATTTTGAAATTAATAATGATACCCAGTGTTTATTTGGTCATCAATATACCTTTACTAACAAAACTAGATTTAACAATTCCCTTCTTTATGAATGGAATTTAGGAGACAACTCCACTTCAACGGATAGTAACATTTTAAATAAAACATATTCTAAAGATTCTACTTATAACGTTCGTTTAAAAGCAACAACTAATGTCGGTTGTTTTGCTTCGGTTACCAAACCCGTTTACTTAGGGAAATATCCTACTGCTGCATTTAGTATCATTGACAATGAACAATGTTTGAGAAATAACTCTTTCGATTTTGTGAATCAATCTACTATAAGCAATGGTAATATTGCTAAATACGATTGGCAATTGGGCGACATGAGTAGTTCCAATTTGAAAGATGTATTTAATAAACAGTATTTAAGCGATGATACATTGAATGTGCAATTGATAGTTAGTTCTAACTTAGGTTGTAATGATACTATTCAAAACAGAGTAGTTGTGTATCCTCAACCCATTGCACAATTTACAGTCAACAAACCTGAACAATGTTTCAATGAACAAGGCTTCAATTTTAGTAATACTTCATTTATTAAAAACGAAAACCTTCAATACACTTGGCATTTTGGTGACAATTCCACTTCAACCATTAAAGACCCATCTAAAAAATACAATCAAACCGGACAATATCAAGTCAGTTTGATAACCCGTTCACAAAACAATTGCGTGGACACATCTGATGTAAGCACTTTAATTGTTGACTACAGTCCTGTTGCTAATTTCAGTATTGACAAAAACCAACAATGTTTTAAAAATAACGCATTCAATTTCACCAATAGCAGTCAATTAATTCAAGGCACTATTACTGATTACTTGTGGAACATGGGTGACAATAACACAAGAAACACGACAAACATCTCTCAATACCGCTATTTTTCTGAGGATACTTTCGATGTTTCATTAGTGGTAAAAACCAACAGAAATTGTTTTGACACTATAAGCAAAATGGCTGTCACTTTTGCCCAACCAAACATTCAATTTAACATTCCAAACGATACCCAATGTTGGCAAAACAATACTTTTGTATTACAGAATAAAACCAAAATAAAATATGGAATTTTGGTTAACCGTTGGTCATTTGGTGACAATACTTTCTCTAATCAATATCAACCAAACGAAAAAAGATATCCTAACACTTCTGCCTCATACTCTGTAAAATACATTGTAAACACAGAACATGGATGTATGGACTCAGCAACAACAGAAGTGCATTTATTGGAACGTCCTGTCGCTAAATTTACGATTAATGACAGTATCCAATGTTTTAATACACACAACTATACATTTACTAACAACACCACCTTTAGTGTTTTAAATACACTAAGCTATAATTGGGATTATGGCAATGGCGTAAAAAGTAGTGGTATTCAAGCACTCCCTGCTAATTACCCAACTGCTGATTTTTACCCTATTGAATTAATAGTTTCATCGTCATTAACCAATTGTTACGATACTAGTTCTCAAAACATCGTTGTGGCTCCAATGCCTCAAGTCGATTTTACTATCAATAATGATTCGCAATGTTACTTCAACCATGCCTTTGTTTTCAATAATACCAGTTTGGTTAAATTTGGAAGCTTAAACTATAAATGGCTATTCGATGATGGCACATCTCAAACAAGTACAGATGCCGCTAAAAAATACACTCAAGAAAACTACTCTAAAGTTAAATTGATTGCTGAAAGCAATTACAATTGTATAGATTCAACACAAAAAATAACTGGATTCTATGCAACCCCTCGTGCTGATTTTAATATCAACGACGACATACAATGCCTAAACAACAATCTCTTTAATTTTACCAATACCTCACAACTTAGCAGAGGATCCTTTACTCAAAAATGGTTAGCGAGCGATGGTTCTGTTTCCAATAATCTTAACTTCAATAACAATACATTTACAGTTAATGACACTCAATCTGTACAATTAGTTGTTATTACCAATAAAGGTTGTACTGATACTATTCTAAAAAAGGTTTACGTTGAAAAAGACAATAACTTTACCATCAATAATTTAACAGACCTTGAACAATGTGTCCGTCAGAATATGTTTGGATTTTCATTTAGTAAAAATCTTTCAAAAATCAATATCCAACAATTGAAATGGAACATGGGTGATGCTATAGAATACAACACGCCTTCTGTTCAACACAGTTATTCAAAAGACAGTCAATTTTTGGTTCAGTTAATCATTAATACAGACAATAATTGCAAAGACACAAGTTCTGTTTTGGTAACAACACATGTTCATCCAAACAGTGATTTCTCAACAGAATCAGTTTGTTTCCCTGAACCGAATGAGTTTACCAATTTATCAACCATTAAAAAAGGAACCATTGAAAAAAATGAATGGACTATGGAAGACCAAACTCAATACAGCAGTTTTGAACCTTCACACCGTTTTAAATCAGCTGGACTTTACGATGTAAAATTAATCTCTACTTCTGAGTTTGGTTGTACAGATACAATGTCAAAAACTAAAATTGCATTGGTTAAAGAAAAACCATTGGCGAATTTTAGTTTTACCCAATTAAAAACAATTATTGCTGACGAAACCAGACTTCAAATGCAAAACCAGTCTTCGCTCAACGCTAATTCATTTATTTGGCAGTTCTATTCTCAAGGAATAAATACCGACAAAAACCCTATTGTTTCTTTCCAAGATACTGGTAACTACCCTATTACTCTTATGGCATTTACCAAAGAAGGTTGTAGCGATACTCTTACAAAATACACAGGTAGTCTTTTCCCTGACTTCAATATTTATATCCCTAATGCATTTAGCCCTGACAACAATAATAAAAATGAAGTTTATAAAGTTGTAGGTAGTAAGTACGTTTACAAATTCAAAATGTCAATCTATAACAGATGGGGAGAAAAAGTATTTGAAACCACCAATATCAATGAAGGTTGGGATGGCAAATACAAAGGTTCTGTTTGTATGGAAGGTACTTATTTAGTAAAAATAGATGCTGCACCTTTCAATGGTCCATTCAGAAGCTACGAACAAGCAGTTTTATTGTTGCGCTAATTATCCTTTCATAGTCAAAATGACTTATTTTTGCATTCTGAATAGGGATTTTAAATTCCCTAATAATAAAGAACTATGGATTTTCAAATTCTAATTTCCAACCTTTCAAATCCAACTCTCCTATTTTTCCTATTAGGAATAATTGCCACTTTAGTAAAAAGTGATTTAGAAATCCCACCCTCTTCTAGTAAATTCATTTCCTTGTATTTGTTGTTTGCAATTGGTTTTAAAGGTGGTCAAGAGTTGGCACATAGTCCATTTACTATAGAGATATTTTATGCCGTATTGTTTGGTTTGTTCATCTCAGCATTGATTCCTTTTTACACCTTTTTTATTCTTAAAAAGAAATTAAGCATCAGCAATGCAGGTGCCGTCGCAGCCACTTATGGGTCGGTAAGTGCTGTCACCTTTGTCTCTGCTGTTTCATTTTTGGAATTACAAAATATCCATTTTGATGGTCACATGGTTGCTGTTATGGCATTAATGGAATCGCCGGCGATTATCGTTGGTGTGGTGTTAATGAAGCATTACGACAAAGAATTAAAAACCAGTGAAAAAACTTCTAGCATCATCAAACATTCCATCACCAATGGGAGTGTCTTGTTAATATTAGGGAGTTTAATTATTGGGATTATCGCAGACAGTAAACAAGCTGAAGGTATTAAACCATTTACAACAGATATTTTTAAAGGCTTTTTGGCTTTGTTTTTATTAGAAATGGGAATGGTAACAGCCAAAAGAATTTCCTCTTTCAGAAAATATGGTTTATTTTTAAGTGTATTCGCTTTAGTCGTTCCAGCTATCAATGGTTGCCTTGTTGCTTACACCTCAGGATTCTTTATGCATGACATCGGAAATCGTTTTATCTTTTCAATACTTGCTGCCAGCGCTTCCTACATAGCAGTTCCTGCAGCCATGAGAATAGCGGCACCTAGTTCTGACCCCGGTTTATATATTCCTATGGCATTAGGAGTCACTTTCCCTTTCAATATCACCATAGGTTTACCTTTATACTACTCTATAATAACTAATACATTATGATAAAAATAAAAACTACACTTCTGTTAATTGCAATTTTTCAGTTAACAATGACAAAAGGACAATCAAGCTACTTCCCACCTCTTACAGGAAACAATTGGGACACCCTTTCCACTCAATCCTTGAGTTGGTGCAATGATAAAATTGACAGCTTGTATCAATACCTTTCTTCTCAAAACACCAAATCATTTATTTTATTAAAAGATGGTAAAATCGTTTTAGAAAAATACTTCGGCACACATACCCAAAATGATGCATGGTATTGGGCCAGTGCTGGTAAAACATTAACCGCAACGATGGTTGGTATTGCACAGCAAGAAAATTTCCTGAATATCAATGACACCTCTTCTAAATACTTAGGAAAAGGATGGACTTCATGCACGCCTGAACAAGAAGCAAAAATAACCATCAAAAACCAACTGTCAATGACGACAGGTTTGGATGATGGCGTGGCAAATTCTGCTTGCACATTAGATACTTGTTTAATTTATAAAGCAGCTTCAGGTACGAGATGGTCATACCACAATGGCCCATATACTATATTGGACAAAGTGGTTGAAAATGCAACTGGCACAACCTTAAACAATTACACTACCCAAAAATTAAAATCAAAAATTGGAATGACGGGTTCGTTTGTAAAGGTTGATTATAACAATGTATATTTCAGTACCGCACGAAGTATGGCTAGGTTTGGTTTATTGATTTTGAACAAAGGCAAATGGAATGGCAATGCGGTATTAACCGATACTAACTATTTCAATGAAATGACCAATACATCGCAAACATTAAATCGTTCTTACGGTTATTTGTGGTGGCTGAATGGCAAACAATCTTTTATGGTACCGCAGTCACAAGCCGTTATAAACAGTATGTTAAGCCCCAATGCACCAATCGACAATATTTCAGCTTTGGGTAAAAATGGTCAGTTTATCAATGTATCACAAAGTAACAAAATGGTTTGGATTCGCATGGGTGATGCACCCGACCAAGTAGATGTTCCTTTTTTGATGAATGACAAAATTTGGGTATATATCAACCAATTAAATTGCAACAATACTTCTGTTAATCAACACACTATCAATAAAACAAAGATTTACCCTAATCCGAGTAAAGGGTTTATTAATATTGAATCAAACAACGAAATTCAAAAGCTATTTTTATACAACAGTTTAGGTCAGGAAATATCTCAAATTGAGGTCAATGGCGTATCTACTGTTTTAAATTACAAAGAGGTAAATGAGGCTCTTTTGGTTTTAAAAATCAGTTATAAAAATGGAGATTCATCGGTTCATAAAATCATCAATGAATAAAAAATGCCGCTATAGATGATAGCGGCATTTTAAAAAAGTTTAAGTTATTTGATTATCTGATAATAACAGGGAAATTGATTTCAACATCTGTTTCACCTTTGTCTGAAGAACCATCTTTAATGTCAGGTTGGTGTTTTAGGCTAACCATTAATTGACCATTAGAAGCACTTCCTGATTTCCACATAGTTAACAAACCTAAAGGTAAACTCTTACTGTCTTTGTCAGTAATTTGAATGGAGAGATTAGCTGAAGTAACTTTGTAAACCAACAAATGTTCATCTGCTTCTTCTTTTATTTCTTCAGTGATGTCTTTCACAGGATTTTTAGACTCATCTAACATAAATACAGAACACAGATATACAGATTCGCTTCTTAAACGAATAGTATCCAATTGGGTTGGAGGATTTCCTCCTTCACCATCCAAATCTTTGAAATAAAAGATTTGAATATTGTTAGTCAAAGAGTCTTTCAACTCTATTTTAAAAGTTGTAATTAGTTCACTTTCATTCTTTGGCTCGTCAGCAGGCTTTGGATCGTCTGATTTACAAGATGAAAAACTAATTGAAAGGGCCGAAATAACGACCATTGATGCGAAAAATTGATTTTTTAGATTCATATTTATTATTGTTTTTTGGTTTTTATATTGAGGGGTATGTTTAATTTAACTATAAAGTTCCTTCCTGGTTCGTCTACAAAATATCTGAATCTGTTCAGATAGTCGCGGTAACGCGTATTGGTGATATTTAAAACGGTTAATTGAATTTGGAAAACTTGCTTGTGAACTACAAATTCATATTCCAAATTAGCATCAAAACGGAAGTAAGAAGCGGGTGGTTCTTTAAAATCCATTTCAGGCAAAAGGCGTTTTTGCTTTGCGGTATAAAGCATTTGGGGTTTTATTACCCATTTTTTAACCTTGTATTCTAAAGAAAAACGATTCGACATTGGGGGCATTTGGTTTAAAAATCGAGAGGGAGACACTTGATTTCCATAAAGTAAAAATGTTTGGTTATTCAAAGCTAAGTTGGGAGACAATTCCACCTTTAACAAAGTATTAACTCCATATATTTCGGCATCGTATTGTTCGTATTTAAACACAGGAAATGCTCCTCTTATAGTCAATTGCGCTTGGGTGTCTGGAACAAGATTGATAAAATTATTGATTCGTTTGTAATATAGTTCTGCTTCAAATTGGATTTTTTTGGAGTGATAGTGGTAACTGATTTGTTGATTAAAAGATCTTTCTGGTTTTAGGTTGGGGTCACCGATTTCAATGGTGGCCAATCCTTGATGTAAACCATTTATATACAATTCATTGGGCATTGGCGGACGCCATGAACTGGCTTGGGTTAGGGTAATGAAAGATTGTTTATTTAATGGTGCTTTCATTTGTGTGTGGTAGGTAAATCCATTAAAAAACAAATCTTTTGTGGTTCGTACCCCTTGATTCCACAAGTAAGCTCTGATGGATTTTACATCATTTCTTACAGCCGCTTCAAAATGCACTTTTTTGATGTCCCATTCAGTTAAAAAGTATGCAGCACCGCTGTTGTGAACAAATCCTGGGATTACATACCGTCCCGAAAAAGCATTGGTTTGATGAAGCCCATAAACGCCTAACTTAAAATTGACATGGTGAAAGTCTTTTTTGCTCCATACCAAATCAGTCATTGTGGATTTAATGAGGTAGTCGAAAGAAGCGGCGGTATTACTTGAATTGGCAGAACGTAAAATATCAAACTCTTGTCTGTGGTTTTGCTGGTATGAAACTATCCATTCGAGTTTATTATTGGCATTGAAAAGGAAATTCCATTTTTTCTTTAGTAACTGATGCGAAATGGCCTGAAACGGTCTGTTAATATCATACGTAAAAAAGCCTTTATCCGTTGGTTCATCTCTGTTGATTGCTAATTTCAAATCGGTTAAATTTCCAATATGCGCCCCTTGGTAAATCGCAATTTTGTTGTTAAAGAAACTGTAAAACAAATCGAGCTTCACTTTAGTCGTTTGATAGGCTAGCATCGCAGCTGCATTGTTTTCGCGTTTTCCGGTATTGTTCAAATAGTAATCGGGAGTTTTGATATTTCCCGACTGCGCTAAGGTGCCATAAACACGCCAAGATAAAGGAAACTTAGTCGATACTTTTTGTCCCAACTGAAAGGAAGTGGATATTCCTCTTCCATTCGATTGAGCGCTTGAATTGATATTCCCTTTTAATTGATTCGATCTTTCTTTGAAAATCGACTGAGGATTCACCAAAACAACACCTCCTATTCCATCAGAGGCATAACGGAGAGCATCGGCACCCTTAATTAATACAATTTCTGTAGCCATGTTACCATCTATTTCGGGGGCGTGGTCTAAACCCCAATTTTGCCCTTCTTGCCTTACATCATTATTAACCAAGATTACTCTACTACCGACCAAACCATTAACCATTGGTTTTGCAATAGTTGAGCCTGACTTAACCAAAACCACACCCGCAATTCCTGTCATCATATCCGCTATAGACTGCCCTTTTTTGGCTTTTATCTCCGTTAAATTCAAAGAATTAAAATCATCGTCTTCGTGATGGGTGTGCATTGTTATTTTACCACCTTGTAATTCTATATCGGTGTGTTTGATATACACCACAATAAAGGTATCCTTAGTAATGTTTAGTTTGATGTGCAAGTGTTCGCATTGCAAGTGACTGATGTGTATGTCGTATTCGCCTGCACACACTTCATTAATTTGAAACTCACCTCGTTTGTTGGTATAAGTACCTTTCTTGTTTTCTTCGAGTTGAACATAAGACAATTCGAGAGGTAGATTTTCGGAACTATCAATTACAATTCCTTTAATCGTAAATAAACATTGAGCATTTACGGAGGAATTACCTAATACAAAAAAGGAAATAAAGAGCACAACACTTATCAATAAAGAATAAGTATCACACAGGAATGCAATATTTAATTGGGTGTTTTTTTTCATTCAAACATAAACTACGGCGTAAACGCATAGTGTAAAAAAGCAAAGCTAATTATATGTTGGAATGAGTGGGCGGACCTCGGTTATCGAGATTGGTATAAGAATAGGGTAAAAAACTAAATAGATAAAGGGAATTAACCTCAACAGAGTAGGAAGGAAAAAACGAGGCTAATTTTATATCGGATGGTTTAGAAGATTGAAGGGACAAGTCGCATAGATTGCAATCTTCATGTTCAGCCTCAAAACAAAGTTCAGCGTGGGAATGGTTTAAGTTGTTACAATCGTGAAGTGATTTAATAGGAATGGTAACCCATAAACTTATTATGAGTAAAACTATTGAAACACTATGTCGTAACTTACTTTGCATTATTAACCGTTGGCGGTCATATTATCAGCAACTTCTCTGATTTCATCACGGTTGTATTTGTTATCGCTTTTCAACCACAAAGAAACAAGATAGATTAAATTCTCTTCAACTTCCTCACTGTCTTCTAACGTTTGGAACTCCCAACCGTCATTTGATTCCAAATGCTCGTATACCAAACGTATAGAACGGGTAATTAATGGATCTTCTTCTAACTTGGCCATTTCTCTTAACTCTTTAAGTTTAGGAACAAGAAAAACGACATCAACACTGTTTGATTCTATATTTTTAATGATTTCTTCAATCAATGAGTTGGCTTTTGAATTCTTCATAACGATACTGCAAAGTAAAACAATATTTTCTAATGTAAGAAATGGTTTTTTAGCTATTTATACATTTATTTAGACACTTATCGAAACTTATGATATGTTTATGGTTTGGAATATCAATAAACAAAAAAAATCCCCGTCTTGTGAGACGGGGATTTTCATTATAAGTATTTATTAATTATTCGATAACTAATTTAGAAACGCTATTGATGCTGTTTCCTTTTACGTTAACGAAGTAAATTCCTTTAGCTAATTCTGAAGTTGAAACTTTAACTGAATTAAATCCAGCTTCAATTGACAATTCAGTTGAACGGATAACTCTACCTGACATATCCATAATTTCTAAAGTTGAAGCGCTGTTGATGTCAGAATTGATTTCAACTACCACGTCTTGATTGTTAGAAGGGTTAGGATAGATATCAGAAATTTTAGCAGAGCTAACAGTGTTAATAGCAGTGTTTGGAGATTGAACTAAGAATTCAATTACTGGGAACATGTGAGAAGCTTGGAAGAATGCTGGGTAGTAGTAATCCACTACTGGACTTCCTGTTTGGTAACGTTGTCTTGTTTGAGCTACGATACCATGGTTGTAAATTCTGTCACCATTATTAGCAGGAACAGTTTCGCTTTCTACATACATTCCATCATCAAAGTATGTCAATAATCTGAAAGTATTTGCTCTATTTGGACCAACTGGAGAAGTAACAAAATTTGCTACTGTATCAAATGGCTCAACTTTGCTGTAACTTCTGTAACCTGGCAAGTAAGTAATTGCAGCACCAAAATAGTTAGCACCACCATTACCGCCCATAACAGTTCTGTTAACAGGAACTGTACGAATTTGCGCAAATCTTGAAGTATCGTCTTTAGTCAAAATAATTTTTGTTTTAACAGCACCTGCACCACCAACTGTATAATCTGTTTTTGCATAATCAGCAGCACCAGCATACAAAGAGATAAAACCTCTACCTAAACTTGTATTGTTGAATGTTGTTAATACAATAGTATCGTTCATATTCTCATCTGAGTTATAACGTCTGTAGAAAAATTGGAAACGCAATGAATCTACTGTGTAACTTGAGAATTTTGTAGTTGTGAATGGTAAGTTTTGGAAAATTTTAGCTCTTGGGTCAAAAACGATACCAGTAGAAACTGAGATATTCGCAAAAGTTGTAGTTCCACCACCTGAACTGCTGTATGTAAACAATGCGTTAGTGTCTGGGAACAAAGTGAAAAATGAATAATTCGCTTGAACTCCACCTATTGCAGTTGTAGTTTCGAACCATGATGGCCCTTCGGCATTTCTTTTAGAAGATTGTTGAGACGGTTTAAATTGAACTTTTTCACCTGCAACAATTTGTCTTGGAGTTTCCGTTGGCTTGTTTGTAGGTAATTGAGCCAATAATAATGTGCCGCTTGTAAATAAAAGGGCTAGTGTAGTAAATACTTTTTTCATAAATTAAACTAATATTTTCGTGTATGTAATATAACTGAATTTGACGTCAAAGTTAATAAGAATGCTGCAATAATTATTAAAAAAATAATACAAAATATACAAATAATAAACATTGAATTGATAATCAACACTTTATAAATCGCCCTGCAATGGTCTAATTAACAACTCCTCCACACAGGCATGCTCACGATTCAACCAAGTTGTGTAAATTATTTCGGCAATATTCTCTGGCTTCATAAACCTTGACTGAGGCAAATCGCTTCCACTCCAACTGTCTGTATAAGTTGCTCCGGGAATAACAGCACATACATTCGTTTGATAAGGCATTAACTCTAAACGCAAAACTCTAGAAAATCCTAATAATGCATGTTTAGAAATACAATAACTTCCCCCATTTGTGTATCCCATAATACTAGCAGTTGAGCAAATATTGAATATATAATTATGCTCTTTTTGCTTCAGTAATGGCAACAATCCTCTAGTAAAACAATAAGGTGCCGAAATATTAAGCGCCATTTGTAATTCAAAAACGCCTTCTTCTTCATTGCCAATTTGTCCCGGCAAAAACACGCCCGCATTGTTTACCAATACATTGATGTTGTTATATTTGTTAATGATAAAATCACTACAAGCTGTTACTTCTTCCTTCTTAGAAAAGTCATAAAACAAACAATCCAATTGATTAGGGTACTCTCCTATCAATTCATTTAATTCACCAATTGTTCTTGAAATACTTATTATAAAATGCCCTTCTTTCAAAAATTTCTCTACAATTGCTTTCCCAATTCCCTTGGAACCGCCCGTTACTACAATATTTTTTTGCATGTTTCAAACCTAATAATAAAATCGAAGGTTTCAAAAAAACAGTCCTCTATTTTTATAACTTTCAAAAAATCACATTAAAAGATGTTAATTAAAAAAATAAAAAATGTTGTAAGTTTGTGTCTTTAAAATGAATCTAAGCTTCTTTTATCATTTTGGGCGGTATATCTTGTTTTTAAAAAGCATGCTAACCAAACCAGAAAAATTCGAAATATTTTTCAAGCGTTTGTTTGATGAAATGTATAAAATCGGGATCGGTTCTCTTCCCATTATTGCTATAACTTCTCTGTTTATTGGTGCGGTAACTACCGTTCAAACCGCTTATCAATTAGTGAGTGGTTTGATTTCCAAAACCGTTATTGGTACGATTGTTTCTGACAGTACGATGTTGGAACTTGGTCCTACTATTTCTTGTCTTGTGTTGTCAGGAAAAGTTGGGGCGCATATCGCATCCGAAATTGGCAATATGAGAATAAGCGAACAAATAGATGCCCTTGATGTAATGGGAATTAACGCTTCGGGGTATTTAGCTTTCCCCAAAATTATTGCGGGAATGATAATGATTCCTTTGCTTAATATTATTGCTATCACTTTAAGTATCTACGGTGGTTATTTGGCTGGCGAATGGTCGGGTATTTTAACACACGATGAATTTATAACGGGTGCTCGAAGTACCTTTAAAGGGTTTACGCTCTTTTTTAGTACGGTCAAAGCTTTTACGTTTGCTTTTATCATCACTTCTGTAAGTAGTTACCACGGTTATTATACCAAAGGTGGTGCATTGGAAGTGGGTGAATCTAGCACCAAAGCGGTGGTTTATAGCTCCGTTTTGGTTTTGTTTTTCGATTACATATTAGCAGAGTTGATGTTATAACAGTTAGCCATGATAGAAGTAAAAAATTTAAATAAAAGTTTTACAGACAAACATGTTTTGTATGATATCAATGCCACTCTTTTAAGTGGTAAGAATAACTTAATTATTGGCGCCAGCGGTTGTGGTAAAAGTGTGTTGTTAAAATGTTTGGTTGGGCTAGAAAAACCACAAACTGGTTCTATCTTGTTCGACAACCGTGATATTTTAAACATGAATCCCGTTGAACTAAGAGTAGTTCGAAAAGAAATTGGGATGTTGTTTCAGGGAACTGCATTGTTTGACTCTCTAACAGTGGAGCAAAATATTGAATTTCCCTTACGCTTTTTTAGCAAAATGACCCCTGCCGAACGCAAAGACAGAGTGAATTTTTGTTTGGAAAGAGTGAACTTACCCAATGTGAACAAAAAATACCCTAGTGAAATCAGTGGCGGTATGAAAAAAAGAGTTGGAATTGCCCGTGCCATTGCCTTGGATATTAAATACTTGTTTTGCGATGAACCTAACAGTGGTCTTGACCCGATTACTTCTCGTGTGATTGATGAACTTATAAACGAAATTACCAAAGAATACCAAATCACGAATATTGTTGCCAGTCATGATATGAAAACTGTATTTGACATCGGTGACCATATTTTATTTATGTACAAAGGTAAACTATGGTGGGAAGGCAATAAAGAAGATTTCAGACATGCCGTAAAGGAAGTAGAAGAACTTAAATTATTTATTGACGCTAGCTATTTTGAATAAATTTTACCTTATTATATTGGCCTTGTTTATTGCAGGTTGTGGTTGTACTGCCGACCCTGACTTTGTCACTTTACTTGGCTTGAATTTCAACAAGGACAAAACAAATTTTAAATTAGACGAACCATTAAAATTGAATTTCAATTTCAATACCTCAATAAATCAATCAAGTTCTCAAAAATGTCTAACCTATAACAAAGAATTAGCAGGTCCTAATTATTCAGACATTATTATTAAAGACAGTGCTACTTTGTTTTGTGACAGAGAAATAATGATTCAAAATGTGTTGATTAAAAAGGATGAAAACATCCTTCGGTACAATTTAAATCATCAATTTTACATGGCAGATGTTCCCAACTCAAAAATTGACAATTTCTATTATTTAGAGCCTTCAAAAATTGACAGAAGCTCAATTAACTTTAACGAGAAATACAACTTTACTTTAAGAATAAGAACAAACAGACAATATTTTCAGGACACCATTCAGATACAATTTACAGAATAACAATGTTTAAAAACCTATTAAAATCAAGTTTAATAATTGCAATTGCCTTAGTTTTAAAATCACATAAAACAGATGAAGGCATGTTCCCTCTTAGTCAGCTCAACAAAGTTGACTTCAAAACGGCTGGTTTTGCGCTCAATCAATCCGATATTTTTAACCCACAAGGGGTTTCTTTGACCGATGCTTTGGTGCGATTAGGTGGTTGTACGGGTTCTTTTGTTTCACCTGAAGGTCTTATTATAACCAACCACCATTGTGTGTTTGGTTCAGTTGCGGGCGTTAGTTCAAAAGAAAAAGATTATTTAGAAAATGGCTTTTACGCTTCCAATAAAAGTGAAGAATTAAAAGTGGGCTTAACATGCAAAATCACCAAAAGCTACGAAGATGTAAGTGAACTTGTTTTAGACAGTGTTTCTCCTAGAATGTCTCCAAAACAAAAAAAGGATATTATCAATAAAAACATCCAAAGCATCTTAAAAAGAGAGCGTGCTCAAAACCCTGATTTAACCATAGAAATAAGTGAAATGTTTGTGGGATACAGTTACACCTTGTTCAGATATCAAACCCTTAAAGACGTAAGATTAGTGTATGTTCCACCGCGCACTATTGGTGAATTTGGTGGCGAAACAGACAATTGGGAATGGCCGAAACACACAGGTGATTTTAGTTTTGTGCGTGCTTATGTAGGCAAAGATGGCAAACCTGCTGAATACAGTCCCGATAACGTGCCATTTGTTCCTAAAAAACATTTAACCATCAATCCAAAAGGCACAAAATCAGACGATTTAGTGTTTATATTGGGTTACCCTGGAACAACCTACAGACATCAACCGGCTCAGTTTATCGATTATCACCAACAATATATCCTTCCATTTATCAGTGAATGGTTCGGATGGAGAATGCAACAAATGGAAGAATTGGGAAAAAACGACCGTGACTTGTATTTAAAAATGGCGCCAACCATTAAGAGTTTAGCCAATACTAAAAAGAATTTCGAAGGAAAATTATTTGGGTTAAAAGAAACTCAATTATTAAAAACCAAACAAAACGAGCAAGATGAATTGTTGTCAAACATGAAGTCGCAAAAAGGCAACACTCAGTTTTTGAATACCATTGATAGTTTGTATAAAATCCGTTTAGAAAACGCACAAAAGAACCTTATTTTGGGTAGATTTAGCGTTGATTGTGGCAGCTTTAATGCGGCATTAGCAATTGTATTACTAAAAGAAATGTATCCCAAAACACCAAAGAAAAGTGATACATTATTTTGGAACAAATGGAAAGCGGAATTAAGCAAAAAACTGAAAGGGCAATATCAAATATTGAATCCTAAATTGGAGGAGTTAACTATTGCTGAGTTGGTAAAAAGAGCCAATGCAACTCCATCAATTCAAATAAAGGGATTAAAGAAAATTAAAAATCCTAAGAAATGGGCTTCTAAGGTTTACAAAAAAACACTCTTAACAAATCCGACTCAATTCTATGCAATGATTGAAAAAGAACCTTGGAAAGTGTATAACAGCAAAGACAAATTGGTCGCATTGGCCGAAGAAATGTTGCCATATTTGAGAGCCTCAAGCGAAGAACAAACAGCGGTTTCATTGAAATTAGATGAACAGTTACCTCAATTGTTAGAATCTAAAATCAAATACATGAATCAGTCTTTTGTTCCCGATGCAAACAGCACCTTAAGATTTACTTATGGATACATCAGCGGTTACAAAGAGGGCTTGAATAAACATCCTCAACCATACACTTACAGAAAAGGAATTTTTGAGAAAAACAGCACAGACAATGTCGATTACAGATTGTCCACGCCAGTTAAAGATTTATTAAAAACAGATTTAATTGACCAAAGACTTCTTGACCCAGAAACCAATGATTTAGCCATTTGTATGCTTTACAACATGGATACAACGGGTGGCAATAGTGGCAGTCCTGTTATGGACAAAAACGGCCATTTAGTGGGTGTAAATTTTGACCGTGCCTACACAGCAACATTGAATGACTACAGTTGGAATAAGGATTACAGCAGAAGCATTGCCGTGGATATCCGTTACGTTATATTCACTCTTAAATACCTGAATAATGCCAACAATATCCTCACTGAAATGGGGATAAATATGTAATCACCTGCTAGACATCAGTTGTATTTATCTATTTAATCACATAACTTTGTGATGTGAGAATTGTTTGGCTTTTATTTCTTTTACCCATGTTATGCCTCGGTCAGGGCATTAATGTAGACTATGGACAAAACAGTTCTCAAGTCCTTTCAAATGAATTATCTTTAAAGAAAGACAACATTGAAATTATTTATTACCAAGGGCATGACAACACGGCCAAAACGGTTTTTAATATTGTAGAATCTGTTCTTTCAGAATACGAAAATCGCTTGAATTACAACTTAAGCAATGGAATAAAAATCATTGTTTACAACAACATATTTGCTTTTCAAAAGAGCAATATCAACATCACGAATCCTCAACATTATGCAGGTGGTTACACGTTATTAAACGACAATATTTCTAGTGTTTATTTTGACGGCAATTTGCATGATTTGAATCTACAAACCCGAAGAGCTGTTGCCGAAGTTATAGTCAGCGAGTTTATTTTTGGTGGAAATATTAGAGAAAGAGTTCAATCGGCAGCATTGTTAAATTTACCCGATTGGTATTACAAAGGCTTGGTCTATTATTTAGCTGAAAGTTGGAATGTCAATAACGACAATATCCTCAAAGACTTTTTCCAAAACAAGAAACAAAAGCAATTCACCTCTTTACAAAAAGAAGAGGAATGGTTGGCAGGTCATAGCATTTGGCGTTTTTTGGAAGAAAAATATGGCAGCAGCGCTGTTAGTAACGTTGTCTTTTTAACCCGAATAAGTCGCAGCATCGAAAACTCATTTGGTTACTACACTGGTCTCAGTATTACCCAATTATTAAAAGAATGGGAACGTTTTTACATGGATAAATACAGCAATGATGAATTGATATTTAAACTACCCAAAGGAGAAGAGAATGCGCCCAAAAAACTAAGTAAACAAATACACACTCAACTTAAAATTAGTCCTAATGGTGAACAAATTGCCATAGTTACCAATACCCGCGGAAAATACAGAGTGTATTTATACGATATAAAAACAAAAAACACGCTAAAAATCAACAGTGGTGGGCATCAGTTACTCAACAGAGACATGGTTAATAATTACCCATTAATCTCATGGAACTCTGCCAATCAACAATTGGGGGTAATCGTGTATGAAAACAATCAGTCTATTTTAATCACCTACAATCAATCAGGGAAATTACTCTCTAAAAAAATCCTCAAAGAATCTAATTTAGTTAAAGATTTCAGTTACAATAATTCAGGCAACAAACTTATTTTATCGATACTTAAGGATGGGCATTCTAATTTGGTTTTATATCACCTCGACAAGCAAGAATTTGAAACGGTTAGCAAAAATGAATTTGACCATTTGCATCCTCGCTTTTCAATAGATGACGAAACCATCTATTTTATTTCCAATCAATTACAGCTAAAATTAGAAACAAGTCCTTATCTAGCATTGTATTCGATAAACCTTAAAACAAAGGAAAAAAAATACGTTTATGGTCTTCAAAACAAAGAAATTAACTTTATAGAACCTATTCCAATTAATGAGCGCTATATCAGTTTGTTGAGCGATAAAAATGGGATTGTAAATAACTACATTTATGACATTGAAAAGCGAGAATTACTTCAGCAAACCAATTACAAACGCAGTATACAATACAATGATATTTCGGTTTTAAATGGCGTTTATGTCGATTTATTGTATTTTAACAATAGATTTAGATTGTACATCGGTTCTTTGCCTTCCGACTTCCGTTCAGAGCAAATATTGACCAATGAAAAAACGAAATACAGAGTATTAATTGAGCAGTATTTGGCCAACCATCAATACTACGAAGACAGCCTAGAACATATTCGCCACATCAACGATTCAATAAAAAAAATACCTACTGACACCGTTGTTAAACCCGTTAAAAAACCGATTTTCTTGAGTGGTCATACCGACAAGGATGAGATAATTGGAATGAATGACAAAAACAAAACACCAAAAACATTGATGGAATCTAAATTTTCCAACCATTTAGGCGTTAATTTTTTCATACAACAATTTGACAATTCCATATTAAACAATTATTTATTCCCTTCCAATGTTCAGGAAAATGTATTCAACTATCCTCTGGTATCTCCAATTATCATTACCCAATTGAGCGATCCATTAAAAAACCATTTGGTTGAAGCAGGGGTTCGAGTTCCTTTGTCAATAAAAGCCACAGATTTGTTTTTTCAATACACCAATCGCAGTAAACGGTGGGACAAAAAAATATCGGCATTCAGACGTTCCCGTTTCTTTGATGATTTTGACAACATAAAAATGATTAATTCACAAGCTAAACTTGCGACCATTTATCCATTCAATGAAAGAAGTCGATTGGAGTTCAATGTGGGTTACAGAAACGACCGTGTTATTAATTTGGGAACCAATAAAGAACAGTTAAACAAAGCCGATGTCGATAATATTTATGGATTTCATGGTTTAGAATATGTGTTTGACAATGTTACAAGCAATGGACTAAATTTATTTCAAGGGGTTCGATTTAAATGTTACAATGAAAATTACCACCGTGCACAGCGATATGAATTTATTTCGAACAATGGGTTCGATTTTAGATATTACCAAAAATTGCACAGACAGATTTATGTGGCAGCTAGATTAAATGGCGCCTATTCTTTTGGAACAAAAACCACTGCCTATTACATGGGAGGCGTTGAAAATTGGATTATTCCGGCCCGTTCTACCAGTAATTTTAATTACAATATTCCTCAACTTAATGGCGATGCTTTTGCCTTTCAAACCATTGCAGCACCTGTTAGAGGATTCAATAGAAATGCTAGAGGGGGCAACAAATACATGTTGTTGAATGCAGAATTAAGAGTGCCATTTTTCTCTTATTTAATTCAAAAACCTATTACTAGTGATTTCTTTAAAAGTTTGATGTTAATTGGATTTATGGATATAGGAACTGCTTGGCAAGGCTCAAGTCCATACAGTGCTAGCAATCCTTTCAATACCCGTATTGTTCAATCTACCCAATATGTGGTAACTGTAAATTCACAAAGAGACCCTTTTTTATACGCCTTTGGAATAGGTGCGAGAGCCAAAATTCTAGGTCATTACATCAAAGTTGACCATGGATGGGGATTTATTGAAAATAAATTTTTACCCGCTTTAACAACTTTATCAATGGGGCTCGACTTTTAGTCAACCATAAATTCAAACGTATTTTCAACCAATTCTTCGAGCATTTCAGTAACATCATTCTCTGGATTGAACGGATGCTTAGCGCCAAAAGTATGGTCACCACCTTCTACTTTCACAAAAATAGAATGGGTAACAGTTTCATACAAATATTCAGCATGAGAAACCGGCACACTTTCGTCATTAGTACCATGAATAATTAACAGCGGAATACTCAATAATTTGGCGGCTTTATTAAGATCCAACGATTCCTTATTTTTTAGATAATTGTCATAAAACTGCTTATTAAGAGGCAATTGTTGTCCTGTTCTTTTGTTAGCGGCATAAACCACACCATTTTTATTCCATTCTTGAATGGTTTCTGGTCTGAAAAAAGAATCGAATTCCGACAAAGATGCCCACAAAACCAATCGTTTCACACGTTTATCCTCGGCAGATTTTAGCAAAGCTATTCCTCCTCCTCTACTGTGTCCAACTAGGAAAATTTGCTTGCTGTCTAAGTGCAATTCCTCAGCCATTTTATCAATCCAATTGAGCACTTCGTCCAAATCTTCCAATTCAATGGTATAATTATTATTTGCAAAAGCTTCTAAATCACTAATTTCAGTTAATTGCTCAGGCTTAACCCCATTCATAGAAAAATTGAATTTCAAAAAAGCCATTTCATAAGGCATGCACGATTCGGCAACCCAATTAAAATGCCCCCAATCTTTGAAACCCTTGAAACCATGACAAAAAACTACGACAGGAACCCGTTTTTTACTAAGGGGAATATGAATATCTAAACTAATTTTACGACCTTCTTTACTTTCAATTACAAAAGATTCAGCACTAAATTTTTTCACGCAGCAAAGGTATTGAAAACATCAAGAAAACAAAAAAGCTGTCTTATTTAATGACAGCTTTTAATTGAGATTTGTAAAACTTTTGAAAAGGCACTTATTATCGACTTGCTTGCCAATCTTTAATTTTAGGACCAATATTTCCTTTTAATTGATTATTGTTTAATCTTCTTAATTGCTTGTAAAAATGCTGATGACACATTTGCATATTTTGTCTCAATTTTAACTTTAAATCATTAGATTTTCTTGAATAATTTTGTCTTAACTCTTTCATTTTGAACTTATATTCTCTTTCAGAAATTCGTTGATTTTTTAGAGCATTGCGCAACGAAGACACCAATTCAGAATAGGATTTTTTCAATTGTTCAGTTTCAAGTCTGTACCTTTTAATTGAGTTTAATTTACAGTCATTGTATTGTGCGAGTAATGTTTCTAACTTTCTTTTTTGCTCAGCGCTTAAGTCCGATTCATATTTTTCAGACATTTTACGAAGCGATTCATTGATAATTTGATTGGATTGCGACTCAGAATGAATAGGAATACTACTCAAATACAATGGGTTACTTTCAGAATAGTCAAAGTAAATCAAGGCTTGTTCGTCTTCGGCCTCAATCAAATTCAAAAACGAATTTTCGTCAGAAGAAAATTGCAAAAGCGATTGAGATTCAATAGAAGACTCTTGATTTTGAGGTAAACTGTTGGATAACTCTTCCTTTTTACAAGAACTAAACAAAGCAATTGAAAAGAAAAGAATGGCGGGGGTTAAAAATTTTGATTTCATAATATTGATTGATTTAATGGTGATTTGTATCTGTTTGACTTCACTTTTAAAAAAGGTTGCATTAACACAAAACACCTTTATAATATTAAAGAATATAAAACTTCAATTAACGGTTTATTACCACTACCTTTGCAAATTCTTGAATTTTACAGAATGAAACGAATTACCGACTACAGAAAACTATTTGGAATAGACAAAAACACGACCCTTGAAGAACTTAAAATCATCTATAGAAATTTGATGAAAGAATGGCATCCTGATAAGTTTGTAAACGACGATGAGGCAAAACAAGAAGCAGAATTAAAAAGCCAATACATTATTGAGGCTTATCACTTTTTGGTTAGTTTATCACCTGAAACGCATTTGAAAAATCAAGAAGATTACGCTGCAACCATTAACACTTCAGGAATTAAAGATTTTGAATACAAAGGTCAGTGTTTAAAAATTCAGTTTCACAATGGCAGTGAGTATGAGTACTATGGCGTTCCTTCGAGTATTTACAACAAGTTGATAAACTCCAATGCACCTATGCGTTTTGCCAAAAGACACATCTTTGAAGAATTCACATACCGTCAATCCAGCAAGGTTGTAGAGAAAGAATCTGCTGCAATTCGTTTGTAATCAGTTAAAACTGTTGACTCAGTTTTACGCCTAATTGTCCTACTTTATTGTGAAGAATTGCGGGATTGCATTTGCTAATTTCCACTTCAATAAATTGGGCTTGACTTAATTTTATTTTAAGATTTTTAATGATAGTTTGTGCAATAGTTTCGAGCACCATTTCACCCTGATTGAATGCCAACTTTACCTCGTCAACTATAAGCGAATAATCCATAAACTGCTGACCATCATAGGGGTTTCCTGAACATACTTGTACATTGATTAAAAACTCATTGTCAATTATTTTTTCAGAATCATACAATCCTACGCAAGAAAACAATTGAATATTTTTGGCATTCACACAATATTGATAATGTTTGATTTGTTCACTCATTTTATTTCAGTAAATTTGCGCACAAATCTATAATAAAATAAGTAATGGGAACGATTAATTTTGAGGAATTAAAAGACAGGAATTTTGGTAAAGACCGCTATGTTCAACCTGATTTTTACAACATTGATGAACTATTAAGCGAAGAGCACATCTTAATTAGAAACTCTGTTCGCGATTGGGTTAAAAGAGAATTATCTCCTGTGATTGAAGAATATGCTCAAAAAGCTGAATTTCCTCATCAAATCATCAAAGGTTTGGGAGAAATTGGTGCTTTCGGTCCACAATTACCAGCAGAATATGGCTGTGGAGGCATGGATTACACCACTTATGGTTTAATTATGCAAGAATTGGAACGTTGCGACAGTGGTATCAGATCTACGGCTTCTGTTCAAGGTTCTTTGGTGATGTATCCTATTTACAAATTTGGAAGTGAAGAGCAAAAACACAAGTATTTACCTAAGTTAGCTAAGGGTGAATTAATGGGTTGTTTCGGATTAACCGAGCCTGACCATGGTTCTAATCCAGGTGGCATGACTACAAATATTAAAGACATGGGTGACCATTATTTATTGAATGGTGCTAAAATGTGGATTAGCAATGCACCATTTGCAGACATTGCAGTGGTTTGGGCAAAAAATGAAGAAGGCAAAGTAAGAGGTATAATCGTTGAGCGTGGTTACGAAGGATTTACAACACCTGAAACACACGGAAAATGGAGTTTGAGAGCTAGTGCGACTGGTGAGTTGGTGTTTGACAATGTTAAAGTTCCAAAAGAAAATCTACTTCCCCATGTTGAAGGTTTGAAAGGTCCTTTGACTTGCTTGAATTCTGCGCGTTATGGCATCAGTTGGGGTGCTGTAGGTGCTGCTATGGATTGTTATGATTCTGCATTACAATATGCAAAACAACGCAATCAGTTTGGCAGACCAATCGCTGGATTTCAATTACAACAAAAGAAATTGGCCGAAATGTTAACAGAAATCACCAAAGCACAACTCGTATGTTGGCGCTTAGGAAATTTGATGAACAACGGCAAAGCAACTCCTGCACAAATTAGTTTAGCAAAACGTAACAACGTTGAAATTGCTTTAGACATTGCAAGAGAAGCAAGACAAATACATGGCGCTATGGGTATTACAGGTGAATACTCTATCATGCGACACATGATGAATTTGGAAAGTGTCGTAACTTATGAGGGAACACATGATGTTCACTTATTGATTTTGGGCATGGAAATAACAGGTGAAAACGCATTTGTATAAATCACTTTTATATCTAATATTAAGTTTTTCGGCCTTTCAAGTACAAGCTAAAAAGCTATATACTGAAGTTCCGGCATTAATCCATTTGGCCAAAATAGACCAACAGGACACCAATGGGTTCAACTTGGTAGAACATTTACCCAAATTGCTTTACGATGCTATCTTGCAAAACAAGGTTACATTGTGGGACTCTCCCAAAAAACAAATCGCTATATCTGCGTCTGCTTTACAAAAAATAGAAGCTGATAATTTTGTTTCTTTCCAAAAAATCGAAAACCTGTTTATCAATGAATTGTGGACAGGTTCTAGAAGAAAAACACAGTTTGTTATTATCGGCTTTTCCTTTTTATCTGAGGGTAAAAAAGGGAAAGTTTCTTTTGGTTACATTGATTTTAACGAAGCTATTCCTGTTTTAACTTCCAATATTATACCAACAAATGTCAATGGAAGTGCAATGCTCAACTATGCTGAAGCCTTGTATTCCAGAAAGTATGTGTTTAATTTGATGCAATTTGGGAACAACACCTTTTTTAACGACATCAACAAATCGATTCAAATTAAAAGGGATGCATTTGCCAATCCTAAAAAAAGAATTCAAGGTTTGCATGTTCTTAAAAACGACAAAATGATGGTGTATGCCTTGGACAAAAATCCCGGAGAAGTCAATGACCCTGCAAGTTTAATATACGAATCTATAGAGCAATTTCTCAACACCAATAAAGCGACCTTATTGAACATAGGAGGTAGTAAATATTACAGCAATCGCGTGATGAGCGATGTTATTGTTACCCGAATTGAAATAACAGAATATTGGCAAAAAAATAAAAATAGCATAACATACACTCCTGTTAGTATTCGCATCTTTGTAAACAACAAACCATTGAATGATATTACAATCGAAGAGTTTAACAAATGGCAATTGCTATTTTCATTCAAATCTCTAGAAGATGTATTAATAGAAAAACAATTTCAATATCATTTATACAAAATAAACAGCGAATTAATTCCCTTAGATGAGTCCGATTTATTTATCAAAGCCATCAAAGAATACAAATGGTCGCAAGTTAGAAATTACGTTAAATACTCAAAAGAATAATTAAGATATGTATCAAATAAAATTTGGAACCGACGGATGGAGAGAAATTATAGCAGACAACTACACTGTTAGCAATGTCGCTAAATTAGCAAAAGCTACCGCTGAATGGATATTAGGAAACAGCGACAATCACACTTGTTGCGTAGGTTACGACTGTAGATTTGGTGGTAAAATGTTTGCTGAAACAACTGCTTATGTTTTGGCCGATCATGGTATTAAAGTCTATTTATCCAATCAGTTTTGCAGCACGCCTATGATTTCAATGGCGAATACGGCTCTCAATACTTTTTGTGGTGTTATTATTACAGCAAGTCACAATCCGCCAAGTTATAACGGGTACAAACTTAAAGCTTCATACGGTGGACCAGTAGTGCCTTCTGAAATTGACAAGGTTGAAGCCTTAATAGATTATCAGTACAATCCTGAAAGCAACACTCTTAAAAAACATATCGACGAAGGACGTATAGTTTATCATGATTTTGAAGCCATTTATATGTCAGAAATTGAAAAGAAATTTGACACTCAAAAACTTAAGGCTTACGAAACCCATTTTGCATACGATGCCATGTATGGTGCAGGTCAAAATGTGATTAAAAAATTATTACCTAATTCCAGTCAATTACACTGCGATTTCAACCCAGGATTCAATGGTGTAGCACCTGAACCTATTTTAAAGAACTTAGTTCCTTTCTCTGAAATGATAAAAGCAAATCCGAACTTGTATTGCGGATTAGCTACCGATGGCGATGCCGATAGAATTGGTTTTTTTGACAGTTCAGGACAATTTATCGATTCACATCACCTTATTTTATTGTTGATGTTGTACTTAAACAAGCACAAACAATTGGATGGTAAAATTGTGAAAAGTTTCAGTGTTTCCAACAAAGTTGAAAAACTAGCACAACATTTAGGCTTAACCACTATTACTACTAAAATAGGATTCAAATACATTTGTGAATTGATGATTAATGACGATGTATTAATTGGGGCAGAAGAAAGTGGCGGTATTGCAGTAAAAGGACATATTCCTGAAAGAGATGGTATATGGATGGGATTGTTAATTCTTGAATACATGGCTGTAGAAAACAAAAGTATTGAAGCATTAATTCAAGAAGTTTACAGCATTGTAGGTGAATTTGCAGTAGAACGTTACGACTTACATATTTCAGAAGCACAAAAACAAGCTATTATTAAGGCTTGCAAAGGGAATGAATACAAGTCATTTGGTCCATACAACATTGAACGTACCGAAGATTTGGATGGATTTAAATTCCACCTAGGCAATGAAGAATGGGTGATGATAAGACCGAGTGGAACTGAACCTGTATTAAGGGTTTATGCTGAAAGTTCTAGCAGAGCAAAAGCCATTGAAATTCTTGATGCTTGTCAATCTAGTATATTAAAATAAGGGATGATTCGTTTGCTATTTATCGTTTTATTGATGATTTATAGCCAAACATCTTATGGCAATGATTCTGCCTTAATTAGCAATAATGACACTATTTCTTATTTCAAAAGACAAAAACTGTGCATTGGAATTGGCATTGGCGGCACTGTTGTAACCCATGCTGCTTTGTATCAACTTTGGTACAAGGGATACCCTTCTCAATCTTTTACTTTCATTAATGACAACAAAGAATGGATGCAGATGGACAAAGCGGGACATGCTTTTTCTGCTTACTACTTAAGTTACACTGGTATAGAAAGTGCAAAATGGGCAGGAGTGTCTGCTAAAAATCAGTGGAAATGGGGATTAATGGGCGTTATTTTCCAAACCCCTATTGAAGTTTTTGATGGATTCTCACAAGGTTGGGGTGCTAGTAAGGGCGATTTGATTGCCAATACTGTCGGGTCAGCTTTGTGTATTGGTCAGGAAGCGTTGTGGCACGACCAATTTATCAAATTAAAATTTAGCTATTCTCCAAGTCAATTTGCGGCATTAAGACCAAATACATTGGGTAATTCTTTCCAAACTTCTTTGTTGAAAGATTACAATGCTCAAACCTATTGGTTGTCCTACAGTCCTTTAAAGAAAACCAAAGTCCCCTACTTAGGATTAGCTTTGGGAATGGGCGCAAATGGATTGTTAGGGGGATACGAAAACAAATGGTTTGACAAATCAACACAGCAGAATATAGACAGAACCGATTTGTTGCGTTACAGACAATATTACTTGGCATTGGATTTTGATTTTACTAAAATAAAAACCAAGAGTAAGGCTTTAAAAAAGATGTTTTTTGTATTAAACTGCATCAAAGTCCCTTCGCCAACTTTAGAATGGAGTCAGAATAAACTCAGAGGCCATTGGCTTCACTTTTAGTTGATTACTGTCAATTAGGTTTTTGGGTGGCTTTACCCAGCGTGAAGGCGAATGTAGTGCCTTTGCCCAAGGAGCTTCTAACATTAATGGTTTGATTGTGCGACTCAATGATATGTTTAACGATAGACAGACCCAAACCAGAACCGCCACTGTTTCTTGAACGACTTTTGTCAATTCTATAAAAACGCTCAAAAAGACGTGGTAAATGTTCAGGTTCAATGCCGTCTCCATCGTCTTCCACTTCAACAAGAACATAAGTATCCATATCAAAAAAACCAACCTTAATAACCCCGTTTTCTTTGCCACCATAATTGATAGAATTGGCTATTAAGTTATTCAGTACTTGTCTTATTCTGTCTTTGTCTGCTAATACTTTAAAGGGTTCGTCACAGGTTTCTTTAATTTTCAGTTTGATAGATTTATCGGAAGCTAATTTATGGTATGTTTCAAACACTTCGCGCGTCAATTCATTGACATCAAAAACCTGAAAATTCATGGCTAAAGAGCCGCTTTCTAATTTAGAAATATCGAGCAAATCATTCACAAGGGTGTTTAATCTTTCTGCGCTTGTAGCTGCTTTTTGTAAAAACTTAAACTTAACCTCTTCATCTTCAATGGCCCCATCTAAAAGGGTTTCTATGTAACCCTGAATATTAAAGATAGGCGTTTTTAGTTCGTGTGATACGTTTCCAAGAAATTCCCTGCGGTATTGCTCATTGGCAATCAACTTGTTCATTTCATTGATTTGGTCGTTTGCCCATTCCTTCACTTCATCGTTAACTCTTTTAATAGGGTCAATGTCAAAATCATCAATAAATTTTAAAGGTTTTGTTTTATTGGTTTTGAAGTTATGAATGGTTTTGTATATCAACTTAATTTTACGATAAATGAAGTATTCGAGGGTAAAAAGGATGATGATATAAGATAGACTCCCAAAAATAAAGAGAGAAAGAAGAAAGCTAAGCCAATAAATTTTAAAATAAACTAAGAAACACGAAAAAATTACGACAAGTACGAGAGTCGTCAAAAAAGCAATTCGTTCAGGTGTTATCTTCTTAATCAAACTTCAAACTTGTAGCCTACGCCTTTAATGGTTTGTATGTAATTATCGTCGAGTTTTTCTCTAATTTTACGAATGTGCACATCAATAGTTCTGTCAACAACAAGAACATCATCGCCCCAAATAGCTTCTAGGATTTGTTCACGGGTGAACACTTTTCCTGGTTTGCTAGCAAGTAAAGAAAGTAATTCAAATTCTTTCTTAGGGAATTGCAAAACCTTAGTTTTGTAGGTTACACTGAAACTTTCACGGTCAATTTTAAGATCTTGGAAGTTCATTGCATCTGTCTTAGGTGCATCACTTTGGTTACGTCTAAGAATAGCTTTCAGTCTAGAAATTAAAACCCTTGGTTTAATAGGTTTAATGATATAATCATCAGCACCAGCTTCAAAACCAGCCAATTCGCTAAACTCCTCACCTCTTGCAGTTAAGAAAATAAGAGGTGTATTAACGAGTTGAGGTATTGATTTAATTTGTCTGCAGGCTTCAATTCCATCCATTTCAGGCATCATTACATCCATTAGAATAATGTCCGGTTTCATTTTTTGGGCGATTTGAATGGCTTCTTTACCGTTCATGGCCGCTACAACTGTGAAATTTTCTTTCTTTAAATTGTAACTTAATAATTCGATGATGTCGATTTCATCATCTACGATTAAGATTTTGTATGATAATTGTGAACTCATTTTTAATACGATTCAAAACAAATGATTTAAACTGACTATAAAGTTAATTTTAAATTATCAATTTGTTACTGAAACAATTCTTCAAGCTTTCTGTCTAGCTCTTCACCTCTTAGGTTTTTCGCCACTACTAGTCCATTTTTATCAATCAATACTGTGAAAGGAATTCCAGTTACTTTGTACAATTTTGCAGCTTGACTTGCCCAACCTTTTAAGTCACTTACATGTCTCCAATTTAAACCACTGTTGGCAATTGAAAGGGTCCAATTTGCTACTTTATCATCCAATGAGACACCATAAATTTCAAAACCTTTGTCCTTAAAATTAGCATAGTTTCTTTTCAATGTTGGATATTCAGCACGACAAGGTCCGCACCAACTGGCCCAAAAATCAATTAAAACAACCTTTCCTCTTAACGAAGATAGTTTCAAATTAGTGCCATCTGGTTGAGGTAAATCAATATCAGGAACAGGTTCTCCAATGGCTAAAAAACGAGTGCTTTCGTATATTTCATTTAAGTCCTTGTAGTAGGCACTTTTCACCATATTAGGTTCCATTTTTTTCATGATACCCTTTACATCTTGCGCTTTTTTTTCCTCTACAAATTCTTGAAGAACAAAGTAGGCTTCCAATGGTGATCCATTTTTAATAACATCCTCAATGAGTTGGGATAACGCTTTTTGTTTCAAAGTAAACTCCACTTGCATGTTATACATTGTAGAAGCGTCTTTTTCAGAATAGATTTGTTGTTCCAACATCCCCAAATCACGCATGTAAGTGGTGTATTGTTTGATAAACTTGTAAATATTTTGTGACTTTTCAGTGTTAGTACCTGTTATTTCATAGTTGAGACCTTGGGTTAAAGGGAATATTTTAACATTGGCGGCCATTCCATTTTCAATAATGATAGGCACTGCTGTGTTTTTACTGTATTGTAAATAAACGATGCAATCTTCCAATACTTTGCCTTGCATCACAAAATTACCTTCACTATCAGTTCTAACAGAATCAATTAATTTGGTAGTTTTAGACTGAAATATGCTAAGCACCAAAAGGTGATTTCCCAATCCTTCCAACTGACCTTTGATAGAATATGAAATCTTAGGAACAGGTGGTTTTGGACTTTTCGTTGCAGGTTTTGTTGTTTTTTGCACACTTGGTTTAGCGACTGGTTTAGTTGCAGGTTTGGGTGCCGGCTTTGTTTGTGCATTAGCACTTAGGGCTAAACAAGCGAATAATACAATGCTTATCTTTTTTAACGAATACATAGTTACAAATTTAATGATTTATTTGATTATTGATTTTCTGAATTTCCTCTTGTATGAGATGCAATTTGGGTTGATTAGGTTGTATAAGCACACTTTTAATCCCTGCTTTGGTTGCGGCATCAATATCTCTGTCGGTATCTCCAATCATAAAACAAAGGTTTTTGTCAATTTGGTGTTTTGCGATGGCTTTTTCTAACATGATAGAATCGGGTTTACGGCACAAACATTTTCCTACAATGGGATGATGCTTACAATAATAGAAGTCATCAATAATGGTGCCACTTTCCAAACAGGCATTTTGTAAAATTTGGTGAAACCCAGCTAAATCTTCGGCAGAATACAAGCCTTTGTCTATGCCTCCTTGATTGGTGATAACAATGACTTTGAACCCATTTTCTTTGGCAAATTTGATACAAGCAACACTGTCATCGAGCACTTTAAAATCCTCTTTTTTACATACATAATTTCCTATCTCGTGGTTTAACACCCCATCTCTATCGAAAAAAACTGCTTTATGCATCATTTGATTTTAAATTGCTACAAAATAAATGTTATTTTGCACCGATAAAAAATTTAATTATCCAATTGTCTGAACAAATAGTAATTATACCGACCTACAATGAGATTGAAAACATCGAAGCTATTATTAGAAAAGTGTTTCAATTACCAGTTTCATTTGAAGTTTTAATCGTTGATGACGGTTCACCTGACGGCACAGCTAACAAAGTAAAAGAGTTGCAAGCGGAGTTTCCTGAAAAACTTCACATGCTTGAAAGAACTGAAAAAAACGGTTTAGGGACTGCCTACATTGCAGGATTCAAATGGTGTTTGGCGCGTCCTTATCAATTTATTTTTGAAATGGATGCTGACTTTTCTCACAATCCCGACGACCTTATCCGATTACTAGATGCAGCCAAAAATGAAAAGGCTGGTTTGGTGATAGGTTCGCGATATGTAACGGGTGTCAATGTTGTCAATTGGCCAATGAGCAGAGTGATAATGAGTTACTATGCCAGCGCTTATGTTCGTTTGATTACAGGCATGAGTATTCGCGACTCTACAGCAGGTTTTGTGTGTTACACTCGTGAAACATTAGAAGCTATTGATTTAGACAAAATTAAGTTCAAAGGTTATGCTTTTCAAATAGAAATGAAATTCAAAGCCTACCTACAAAAAATTAAAATTGTGGAGGTTCCTATTATCTTCACCGACCGTACGTTAGGCACATCCAAAATGAGTAAAAAGATTTTCAAAGAAGCCTTTTTTGGAGTCATTGAATTAAAATTAAAAAGTTTATTTAAATAATGAAACATACGCCAGAGATATTGGCTGCACTCAGACAAAACTACAGCCATTCGGAATTACTCGAAGAGAATGTAGAGGCCAATCCAATTCATCAATTCAGACTTTGGTTTGACAATGCTTTGGAAGCCGAACTATTGGAACCCAATGCCTTTTGTTTATCAACCGTTGATAGCTTAAACCGACCTGACAGCAGAATTGTGTTATTAAAAGCAATCAAGGAAGAGGGATTTGTGTTTTATACCAACTACAACAGTAAAAAAGGCAATGACATGGCGCAACAGGCGCATGTAAGCATGAATTTTGTTTGGTTGGAATTGGAAAGACAAGTAAGAGTTAGAGGAACAGTTGAAAAGATAAGTACCGAAGAAAGCGATCATTACTTTTATTCACGCCCATTGGAAAGTCAACTTGGCGCTATTGTTAGTTCACAAAGTGAAAAATTGACAAGTAAAACGTTAATGGAGGAGGCCATGCAAGAGGCCTTGAATAAATATGGAGTTGAAAAACCGACACGACCTGAACATTGGGGCGGTTATCTTATCAAACCTTCAGAAATAGAATTTTGGCAAGGCAGACCCAACCGATTACACGACCGATTAAGGTTTGTGAAAACGGAAAACAATTGGACAATAGAAAGACTTTATCCATAAAAAAATCCAGAATAAATATGGATTTTTCTTGTTATTCAATCAAAAACAGCAACTACTAAAGTTTATAATTCAAACCGAATTGTATGATAGATTTAGCAAAACCAACTTCGGTATAAAGGCCAACATTTTCTGTAACAAAATATCTAAGTCCCAATGTTGATTCAAAACCTAAGCCACCACCGCTTAAATTAAGATCTTCCAAATCAGGATCGTTCGTTGATACACTTACTGAACCAATTCCATAACCTACACCAAATCCCCAATAGGCATCTAATTTATCACTGTTTGAGAAATGAATATTCGTTCTCAAATTGAATTTAGTGGAATTGTAATTGTAATTTGCAAAGTAGTTTCTATTTGCCACATCATCGAAATACTGAGCATCAAACTTTGTACTTACATGATTGATTGAAAGTCCGATACCTATTTTATCTGAAATTCCATATTCTACTTTAGCATGTAATGGACCAAATCCACTAACATTTACATTTTCTCCTTCAAAGGCTGCTTTGAATACAGATTTAGTTAGATTGGGCATTCCGTAACCTAAGCTAAACACTACATCTTCTTGTTGAAATGCTTGAGCTTTTACATGCTGTTGATTAATTAATAACAATACTGAGAGTAATGCTAAACTGAATAATTTTTTTATGTTCATAATATTAAAGATTAATTGACACAAATCTAAAAACAACTCTTCTAGCGAAATATTGAAAAACACTAAACGATAAATCAAATTACAATTAATTAATAATAAAAATTCCCAAAAAAGAGTACAAATCCATTTTATTTGCAAAAAACAATAATCGACTACACCTTTTTATTATTTTTTAAGAACTATTGCGTCTTCAATTCTTAAAAAACACAAAAAATAATTAAGGTTGTAACAATTTAAAACTGCCTTTTTTATACACATATTTATTGCCTTCCAAGTGAAGAATTTCGCCTTCCTTGATAGAAGATATGTTGGTCAAGTCTTCTTCAATCGTATGAATACTTCCTTTGTTTTTCTTAATCATATTTAGATAATTTATATTAAATGGCCCTGTATGAGTTCCACATAAGATAAGTCGAATAGGGACTTTAATTTGCGACAACAAGTCCAAATCGCGAGGCGTTGCCATATTGTCTGCTATCATTATCACCTCTTTGATTTGTTGCCCCCTTCTAATTCCGGTCAATACCGCTTCAATATTATTTTCAGGAATATCGCCACCATTGCCGCGCAACATTGCCAATTGCATTAAGTTCATTAACGAATCAAAATGGGCCGTTTTGATAAAATAAACCCCTCCTACTTTTCCCATCACTTTGTTTTTATCAGGGGTTCTGTTGCCATCGTTAAAAAACACAAACTGACGATTGGAACTTAATTGGATGTTTTGCTGATGCCATAGTTTAAATTGTGCTAAATAAGGGTACATACTTCCTGTTACATCGGTTACCACTAAACAATTTTTCCATTGCTTGTTTCGGTCGAGCACTTTTAATATTAAGTCGGGTGATTGTTTGTATATAAGGGTTCGTTTTGTTACGGTATCGATACTTTTACATTGAACGGTTTTAACCGATGTAAACATAGCTTCATCTTCATTTACCAACTCGCCATTTGGCAAATAGAGACTTTGATGAACCTTAATTTGTTTGAGCGTTCTAAAATCAAATGCTATTTCAAATTCGGCGTCTGTATATTTATTTTGAAATTTTGCCCTTTTTATTAAAACATGATTGCGTACATAATTGAGCACTTCTTTTTGTTTAACAGGCAATGGATAATCGGGGTTAAACTCTAAATTATTGTCTTTGTCATAAATAAAATGAAGTGAAAATTGAGGATTTGTTTTTAAGTTTTTGTTCAAATATTTAATCAGTGTATAATCCGATTCAAAGGAAATGGTTTTCAATTTTGCCAATTGAAATGAAGAACGCACTTTCTTGACAATGGTGTCACACTGTTCAATAAATCCTAGCGGTAATTCCTTAGTTTTCTTTGAGTTGTAAGTATTGATATAGGCCGATTTGTAAAGGTTATAATAATCGTCCAACAAATTAAACTCTCTGATAGTGGCTTTGTCTTTCAGCTTAATAACTATTCCATGAAAAAAACCGAGACAGCTGTTTTTGTCTTGACATTCTGTTTGTTCGGTCAATAGCCATTTAATCATCCTATTGTTTTTGATTAATGGCATTTTTTGATACAACTTATTCATCCGTTTTTCATTGAGTTGCGTTTGGTTAAACTGCTCACTGAGTTTGTATTGGGTATAAACTAAGTTTATTGAATAAATTTCTATAGGTGGAATATTACTGATTAAAGTATTGGTGATGGCCTCATTAAATTGCATTGGAATGACAATGGTAAGGGAATCCTCTTTGGGCACATTAAATTTAGGAATTTGATTTTTTTTAAATCTTTTCCAATCATCATTTTCAGGAAGAACAGACTGTGCAAACAATGGGAATGAGAAAAACAACATTGTAAGTAATATGTATAGCTTGTTCTTCATTTTAATCTTTTAACGCAATTTTAAACAAAATAGTATTTTCATTGATTACGAACTTCACAATAACAATATTTTAAACCCTTCATAGAAACACACTTTATCCAGGGACTGCAGGCACTTCAACGGTTAGATTTCCTGTACTTTGGATAAAGGTGATGTTTAGATAAAGTAAGCGCTCTTGATTAGATTCGACAGAAAAATCGGGTGCTTCTATGGTAAAATGCTCTTTGAGAGAGTGCAACAAAGCCGTCAAGCGGTCTTCATTGATACTAATTTCTAGCGACAAATCGAGGTCAGAGAAAGGTTTAAAATCCATGATTGCACCATATTGAGAGATAATTTGTTTGAGCAAATCAATGGCTTGATGCCTGTTTAAATGCGTGTATGCTTTCCAAAATAGGGCTTTCATTTGTTAGAATTAGTTCAATCAGTCATTAGTTAATACTTTATAGGAAGGATCTTCCATTACATTAACAACTATAATTTCTTCTGCATTTTTTAGTAATTGACGACAATCGGCACTTAGGTGTTTTAGGATTATTTTTTTTCCTATTTTGTGATAACGTTCTGTTAATTTATTTAGAGCTTCAATGGCAGACATATCCACTATTCTACTTTCTGCAAAATCAATAACAACTTCATTGGGGTCATTTAAAACATCAAACTTATCATTAAAAGCTGAAACAGAACCAAAGAACAATGGTCCATAAATTTCGTAATGTTTTATACCATTTTCATCCACATATTTTCTTGCTCTTATTCTTTTTGCATTGTCCCAAGCAAAAACTAAAGCTGCAATAATTACGCCTATGATTACCGCTAATGCCAGATTATGCAAAAATACAGTTACCAAAGTAACCATTACCATCAAAAATATATCTGATTTAGGCATTCTGCGAAATGTTTTCAAACTTGCCCACTCAAATGTACCAATAGATACCATTATCATTAATCCTGTTAATGCCGCCATAGGCACTTTTTCTATTAATGAAGAGCCAAACATAACAAAAACCAAAAGCATTACAGCTGCCACTATTCCAGAAAGTCGAGCACGTGCACCGTTGGAAACATTAATTAAACTTTGACCAATCATTGCACAACCTCCCATTCCTGAAAACAAACCAGATAAGAAATTACCCAATCCTTGTGCTATTGATTCCTTATTTCCCCGTCCTCGAGTTTCTGTAATTTCATCTACTATATTCAATGTTAACAAACTTTCTATTAATCCCACTCCAGCAACAATGGCTGCATAAGGAAATATCAATTTTAATGTCACCCAAGTAAATGGTACATTAGGGATAGCAAAAGGAGGAAAACTTCCTTTGATTGGGGAAATATCACCTACTGTATTAGTATCTATTCCAAATAAACTAACAATTCCAAACACCACCAATATAGCAGCAAGTGCTGATGGAATTATTTTTGTAAACTTTGGCAAACCCCAAATAATTAGCATTGACAATACAACCAAACCAATAAATATAAATAGGGATTGCCCATGTAACCACGGCGCATTTGGGTCAGTACTGTCTGATGTAAATTGAGGAAGTTGAGCCATAAAAATAATAATTGCCAAACCATTGACAAATCCAAAAATAACTGGATGTGGCACCAATCTGATAAATTTTCCTAATCGCAATAACCCAAAAATCATTTGCATTAATCCAGCCAATATTACTGTTAACATTACATATTGTGTAATTTCTTCCACAGAAATCGATGGATTGATAGATTTAAGTGTAACGACTAATCCACCAAACACAACTGCCACTGCACCTGTTGCTCCGGAGATCATTCCTGGGCGCCCACCTAATATTGATGTTACTAAACCCATTACAAACGCTGCGTACAAACCCGTTAATGGCGACAATCCTGCAATTAAAGCAAAGGCAACCGCTTCGGGAACAAGAGCCAAAGCAACGGTTAAACCCGATAAAACCTCTGTTTTATAATTTACTTTTTGTGACAAATCGAATAGATTAATGTATTTTTTCATTTAACGTTATTACAATATAATTGACTTATGTTTCATAAAAACAAAATCATTAATCCTTTTAAAACCTTATTACAGACTTAAATTAAATGAAGATTGAAACAAAAAAACAATTTGAAGATTTATTTGCAAAAATACATTTATTCAACCTGTAAATCAAGTTAAAGGGAAATAGATATTTAATGTGCTTTAATAATTAAAAATTAAATTTGAAAAAATGATTAATTTTGAAATTTCAATTTTCTAAACAAAATTTAACATAACAGCTCAAACGAAAACTCCAATTTGAAATTAAACAACATTGAATTAGGTCTTAAAAACAATTGGAAACAATTTACAATCTTAGTTATTGTCAACGCCTTTGTGGGTGGTATGATAGGAATGGAAAGAACCATCTTTCCTCAATTTGCTGAATTGGAGTTTGGTGTAGCCTCCAAAACCGCCATACTTTCTTTTATCACTGCGTTCGGCATAACCAAAGCAGTTGCAAACTATTACACAGGAAAATTGGCTAACCGATACGGAAGAAAAAACCTGTTGCTGTTGGGTTGGCTGTTAGCTATACCCATTCCGTTTATTCTGATTTATGCCCCTAGTTGGTCGTGGGTTATTGGGGCCAATGTTCTCCTTGGTGCAAGTCAGGGTTTAACTTGGAGTAGTACCGTGGTGATGAAAATAGATTTGGTGGGCGAAAAAGACCGCGGTTTAGCCATGGGACTGAATGAGTTTTCCGGCTATTTTGCAGTTGGTATTATTGCCTTTCTTTCTGGTTATGTTGCCAGTGAATATGGCATTACCCCCTACCCTTTTTACATCGGAATTTTTATTTCAATTGCAGGATTTTTGTTGAGTTTGATATGGGTCAAAGACACCCGAGTATTTGTGAAAAAAGAAAGTCAAACCGACCAATCGCAAGCGCTTAAGAATATTTTTTGGGACACTAGCATTCGTCACAAAACCTTAAGTTCTGTTACACAAGCAGGCTTAGTCAACAACTTAAATGATGGAATGATTTGGGGTTTACTTCCTATACTTCTTTTTTCGCTCCATTACAATACAGAAAACATTGGTATAATCAGTGCTATTTATCCTACAGTTTGGGGAATAAGTCAACTCTTTACGGGTAAAATGTCAGATGTTTATTCAAAGAAAAGAATGTTATTTTGGGGAATGTTGATGCAAGGTTTGGCTATTTTAGCACTTCCATTTACTGAAAGTTTTATCGCATTAAGTCTGTTAGCGGCGACTTTAGGTTTTGGCACTGCCTTGGTTTATCCTTCCTTCCTATCGACCATTGCCCAAGCCACTAACCCCAATCAAAGGGCTGAAAGTATTGGCACATTTAGGCTGTGGCGCGACTTGGGTTATGCCTTTGGCGCGATTATTTCGGGGATTACGGCCGACTTATTTGGGATTAATAATGCCATTTATTTAATAGGTGTTTTAACGATTTTGTCTGCAATGGTTATTCAAGTTAGAATGCCCTTGCATTTGAATAAGTAGTGGTTGGTTTATTTATTAAATTGCTGTCATGTCGACGAAGGGGATAGCTTTTTTATATAGATTTTCGGCAAAGCAACTTTTGCTGTTTTATATTCAATAATAGTCGGTTATACTACAAAACATTCATTAACTACAAGTCTCTTTCCTACTTTAGCTTCGCTGCGACTACGTGGTTTTATGGGAAAAAAGTAGGGCAACTTAGCGAAGCTAACTCACGAATTCAAAAAAAACCAAACACAAATGAGTAAAAAGCCCACCACGAATGAAAAACTTCAATTTGCCTTAACTCACACACCAACTCCCCAAGCTGTCAAATTGAAATTTCGCGCCATTCGTGGACGCCTCCGCACAGTTTGCGTTAAACCCCCAAAAACCACCGCATTGAATGGCACGTTTGGAAACCCAAGGAAGATTTTTGATTTAGTGCCTTTGTTGGTCTCGACTTAATTAAATTCAATAATATTCGGTTCTACTACAAAACATTCATTAACTACAAGTCTCTTTCTTACTTTTTTATGGGAAAAAAGTAAGCAAAAAGCCCACCACGAATGAAAAACTTCAATTTGCCTTAACTCACACACCAACTCCCCAAGCTGTCAAATTGAAATTTCGCGCCATTCGTGGACGCCTCCGCACAGTTTACGTTAAACCCCCAAAAACCACCGCATTGAATGGCACGTTTGGAAACCCCTTGATTAGATTTTTAAATTAACCATTTTGTCATGGTGAGGCTCTCGAACCATAGACAAAATAACCTTAAGTTGAGTCATACAATGACTCCAAACTCCCCTTTCCTCGAATTCTTTTTGCCCTCCCCCAAGCTGTCATGTCGACGAAGGAGACATCTTTTCCCGACAGCTTTATGATAACGTACAAGAAATCACTCGCATCTGGTTTCTCTTGACCTCACCCACTAGGCTTAGCCTAGTCAAGTGTCTCCCTCTCTCTCGGCTCAGCCGAGAAGAGGGACTTTTGATTTCGGTTAATTATTAGATTTTTAATTTTAACATATTACGGCTCTTACTCCCCTCTCCTTCGGTCCCGATAATTATAGGGTGGGTCGGCCGTGGCTAGGCTCAGCCTAGTGGGTGAGGCCCTCCCCAAGCTGTCAAATTGAAATTTCGCGCCATTCGTGGACCTATTTAAGATTTTTGATTTGTGAATTTTGATTTTAGATTTTTGTCATGGTGAGAGCTTGTACTGAGCTTGTCGAAGTACTCTCGAACCATAGACAAAAAATCTTTAATAAAGCACACTCCCGTGCGGCTGGGTTCCGATGCTTCGGAACAGCCAAGAAGTCCCGCTTTTTAGCGGGATTCCCTTTTGTGGATAGGCAGCCGAGCCTGCAGCCACAAAAACGGAATTTTTGATTGGGTGGTGGTTATTGTTTCTTTTAACACTAAAAGAAAAAAAGAATTTCAACTTAAGATAAAATTGAAATCGGAGTTTAAAACTCAACTCAAATGTGATCGGTTTTACTACGAAATTCTCAGTTACTTCCAATCTCTACTTTCTTTTTTCATTGCAAAAAAGAAAGTAGCAAAGAAAAAGCTAGTGCCACAATGAGGCTTTTATTTACAGAGCTAAATAAATTTTTGAGGGTTTGCTTTTTTTGACCTCTACAGGTGAT